>Ga0302326_10005681_pt1 | contig 28401 bp, 26 predicted proteins | sample Palsa_T0_3_FD_202264 | JGI IMG/M metagenome (GOLD analysis project Ga0302326, IMG submission 202264) | Peat permafrost microbial communities from Stordalen Mire near Abisko, Sweden - Palsa_T0_3 | ecosystem: Environmental > Terrestrial > Soil > Palsa > Peat permafrost | place: Sweden: Abisko... | reverse complement strand
GCGTCTTCTTCGTCTGGGTCAGCGTGTTCAACCTCTTCGCCGTCGCGGTGTTCTGGTCGTTCATGGCCGATCTCTTCACCGCCGAGCAGGGCAAACGGCTGTTCGGTTTCATCGGCGCCGGCGGCACCGCCGGCGCGTTGCTGGGCCCGGTCATTGCCATCGGGCTCTCGGTGCCGCTCGGCCCCGTCAACCTCTTGATCGCCGCGGCGATATTTTTGGAAGCGGCGGTGTATTGCGTGCACCGGCTTGAGCGCGCGGCCAACAGTCGGGCGGCCGCGGAAGCTGAACCGCAACGCGTCGGCGGGAGTGCCTTCGCGGCGTTGCCCGAGCTGATCCGTTCGCCTTATTTGCTCGGCGTCGGCGGCTGGGTCAGCCTTCTTTCGTTCTGCGCGACCATTCTTTATTTCGAGCAGGCCAACATCGTTTCGGCGGCGGTGCACGGCGCTGGAGAACAGACGCGCATTTTCGCCAGTATCGATCTGGCGGTGGGCCTGCTTAGTCTGGCGACGCAAATCCTCGTCACCGGCCGGTTGCTCAGGCGTTTCGGCACCGGCGTTACTGCCGCCGCGCTGCCGGCAGTCTATGTCGTCGGCTTTGCCGCGCTCTGCCTGGCTCCGACGCTTGCTGCCGTGGTGATCGTCCAAGTGGTGCAGCGATGGATGAACTTCGCTGTCGCCAATCCGGCGCGGCAGGTATTCTTCACGGTCATCGCCCGCGAAGAGAAGTACAAAGCCAAGAACCTGATCGACGTGGTGATCTATCGCGGCTCCGACGCGTTGTACGGCTGGGTCTTCGACAGCTTGCAGGCGCTGGGATTGAAGCTTGGCGCGATTGCGCTTGTTGCATTGCCGGTCGCGGCAGGCTGGCTTGTCTTGTCCGCGGCTTTGGGGCGGTTTCAGGAACGCCGCGCCGCGCTCATGGACGCGGGCGTGAGACAAGGAGAACACGCATGACCATCCGCTTGACGCGACGCAAATTCGCGATAGCGACCGGCGTGGCGATGCTGGCGCCGCCGGCGTTCGGCCAAACTCCAGCGCTGCTCGCGCGCGCTATTCCGAGTACCGGTGAGCGGCTGCCGGCGGTTGGGCTCGGTACCGCGCAGGTCTTCGACGTCAACGACGAGGCGACCCGGCAGAAGGCGGCCACGGTATTGCAGGCGCTAATCGCCGGCGGCGGACATCTCATTGACACGTCGTCGGTTTACGGCGACGCCGAGGCTGTCATCGGCGACGTGATTGCGCCTTCCGGTTTGCGCGAGAGGCTCTTCATCGCGACCAAGCTCGAATCGGCCGATGCCGCGGAACTCAAGCGTTCCCAAGTCCGATTGAAGACGCCGATGTTCGATTTGCTGCAATTCCATAATGTGCACGATCCACAACAATCGCTGGCGCAGTTCAAGGAATGGAAGGCGCAGGGCGTGTGTCGCTACATTGGTATCACGTCGACCCGCCGTGCGGATTTTGCCGCGATCGAGGCGGTGCTCGGCCGCGAAAAGCCGGATTTCGTTCAGATTGACTATTCGCTCGACGATCGCGAAGCCGAGAATCGCATCCTGCCACTGGCGGCCGAGGTCAAAGCGGGCGTGCTCACGGCACTGCCCTTCGGGCGGGCTCGGCTGTTCCGCGCCGTGCACGGGAAAGAAGTTCCCAATTGGGCGCGCGGCTTTGCCGAGAGCTGGGGGCAGTTCTTCCTAAAATATCTTCTGAGCGACCCGCGGGTGACCGCGGTCATCCCCGGCACAGCCGATCCGGCGCATATGACAGACAATCTCGGCGCCATGCGCGGTCCCTTGCCGGATCCGGATCAGCGCCGGCAAATGGTGGCGTTTGCCGACGCCCTTTAGTGTCGCACACGAATGAGACAGGCCAGTCCACGTCGAACGGGTCGCCTTTGTGTGAACGGACTGACTGAAAATTGCCGTGACATTAAAACCAGAATCTGTTGCGCATGCGCAGCATGGCATGATTTTCTTTTCATTGCCAAACCATTGGCGCGCTTAGCTTTTCGGTCTATGTGACAAACCCATCTAACGGGGCGAAGGGTTTGTCTACCATGTCGGAAGTTGCCTATCTCGGCGGCGCGCGGCCGGCGCGTTTGCGCCCCCGGCGGGAGCGTCAAACCAGTCCTGGCGATGCCGCGCCGGAGGCCACGAAGTCCGCCACCCCGGCCACGGTTGCGGGTGGGCTCGCGGATCGGTTCGACGCCCTGGATTTGTTTGAGCGCGTCGCAACGATCCGTTCAGTCATCTCCGGACGAATTGTATTTACGACGAGTTTTGGGCTCGAGGATCAGGCTATCGCCCACGCGATTTTCTCGCAGGCGCTTGCGATCGATGTTGCGACGCTCGATACCGGCCGTCTCTTTCCGGAAACGCACGAAGTTTGGGCCGAAACTGAGCGCCGCTACGATAGACGCATCCTTGCGTTCGCACCCGAGCACGTGAGCGTGGAGGCCTTGGTCGCCCGGCAAGGCATCCACGGATTGCGTTCGTCAGTCGCCGCGCGCCACGACTGCTGCGCGATCCGGAAGATCGCGCCGTTGTCGCGCGTTCTTGGCGGCAGCGCGGCCTGGGTCACCGGCATTCGTGCCGATCAGTCCGCCGACCGAGCGCGCTTTGCACCGGCGTCGTTCGACGAGGGCCGCCAGCTCATCAAAGTTAATCCGCTGTTCGACTGGACACGCGAACGGACGCTCGAATTCGTACGCGCACACGACGTTCCTTACAACGCGCTGCATGATCGCGGCTTCCTGTCGATCGGCTGTGCTCCGTGCACGCGCGCGGTCGCGCCGGGCGAGCCGGAGCGCGCGGGACGCTGGTGGTGGGAGCAGGCCGAGAAAAAGGAATGCGGGCTGCACGTTGCCGAAAATGGCGCTGTCACGCGCGCGAATCCTCCACCGGTGTGAGCCCGAGTTTTTCATAGGACAGACCATGGGGGCTTACTCTCCAGTGATTGATCGTGCGAATGACTTTATCGCTCGGGCAAGCGTGGACGCACGTACTGCGTCATCGTTGACCCATCTGGAGCAGCTCGAAGCCGAAAGCATTCAATATCATTCGCGAGGCGGTCGCCGAGTCAGAAAATCCGGTGATGCTCTATTCGATCGGCAAAGATTCCTCGGTCCTGCTTCACCTGGCGCTCAAGGCGTTCTATCCGGCGAAGCCGCCGTTTCCGCTTTTGCACGTCGACACGACGTGGAAGTTCCGCGAAATGATCGCCTTCCGCGACGGGCGCGTGCGCGAACTCGGCCTCGACATGATCGTGCACGTCAATCGCGAGGGGCTCGCCCGCGGCATCGATCCAATCACCAGCGGATCGGAAATTCACACCGACGTCATGAAGACACAGGCCTTACGGCAGGCGCTGGACCATCATCGCTTCGACGCCGCTTTCGGCGGCGCTCGCCGGGATGAGGAGAAATCGCGTGCCAAGGAGCGGGTGTTCTCGTTTCGCAACGCCGATCACCTGTGGAATCCCAAGCGACAGCGTCCGGAGCCGTGGCGGATCTACAATGGGCGTACGCGCCGTGGCGAAAGCATGCGGGTGTTTCCGCTGTCGAATTGGACCGAACTCGATGTCTGGTTCTACATTCACCATGAGGGCATCCCCGTGGTGCCACTCTACTTTGCGGCGCCCCGTCCGGTGGTCGAGCGTGACGGCGCGCTCATCATGGTCGACGATGAACGTATGCCGTTGGCGGCCGGCGAACGCGCGCAGATCAGGACGGTGCGTTTTCGTACGCTCGGCTGCTATCCGTTGACCGGTGCGGTTGAGAGCACCGCGCGCACGGTTCCCGAACTCATTCAGGAAACGCTCGCCAGCCCGCATTCGGAGCGTCGCGGGCGTGTGATCGATCACGACGGCGCCGCGTCGATGGAGCGGAAGAAACAAGCAGGCTACTTTTGATGAACGTACAGGCGCAGCCCGTGGAGTATGAATTCGGCTCGCTCTTGGAGCAGCAAGGGCGGATGGACCTGTTGCGTTTCATCGCCTGTGGTTCGGTCGACCACGGCAAGTCGACGCTGATTGGCCGCCTGCTCTACGAATCGAAGCAGCTGTTCGAGGATCAGCTCGATGCGCTTGCAGTCGATTCGCGCAAATTCGGCACGCAAGGCGCCGATCTCGACTTTGCCCTGCTGGTAGACGGCCTCGCGGCCGAGCGCGAGCAGAAGATCACGATCGACGTCGCCTACCGGTTCTTTGCCACGGCGCGCCGAAAATTCATCGTCATCGACGCGCCGGGGCATGAGCAATATACCGCGAATATGGCGACCGGCGCCTCCGTCGCCGATCTCGCTCTCGTGCTCGTCAGCGCCGGTGACGGACTGACCCGGCAGACGAAACGACACGCGGTGATTCTTTCGATGCTCGGCGTGCGGCGCGTCGTGCTCGCTGTGAACAAGATGGATCGCGCCGGGTGGTCGCAAGAGGCGTTCCGCTCGGTCGAGGCGCAGTTCCGCGAATTCGCCGCAGGCCTCGGTATCGACGACGTCGTCCCCATTCCGGTCGCCGCCAAAAACGGCGACAACGTCGTGAACCGTTCGGAGCATATGCGCTGGTACCGCGGACCGACGCTGCTCGAATATCTCGAAGAGGTCGAGCCGGTTCGAACGGCGGACCGGCAGCCGTTCCGCATGCCGATTCAATGGGTCAATCGGCCCCATCAGGATTTTCGCGGCTATTGCGGCTTGATCGCGAGCGGAGAAGTCCGCGCCGGCATGCCGGTAAAAATTCTTCCATCCGGCCGGGTCACCCGCATCTCCCGCATCGTAACGTTCGACGGCGATCTCGAACGCGCCGCAGTCGGCCGCTCCGTTACGCTGACCTTCGCTGATCAAATCGATGCCTCTCGCGGCGATATCGTGGTTGCGGTCGATCGAGCGCCGGTGATGACCGACCGAATCTCCGCGCGACTGTTCTGGATGGGCAACGAACCGCTGCAGCCCGGACGCAACTATCTTCTCAAGCTCGCGACAACGACCGTAAAGGTAAAAATCGAGCCGGAACTAGGTGTCTTCGATCTCGATAGCAGGCAACTAGTTAGTGCGAAAGCGATTGCGCAGAACGAGATCGGGACCGGCACGCTGAAGCTCGATCGGCCGATTGCGGTCGACCGCTATGCCGAATGCCAGGATACCGGAAGCTTCATTCTGATAGACCCGGAATCCTACGACACTGTGGGAATGGGTTGTGTTGCGGACCTGCTGAAGCCGAACGCCGGTGGAGGGAAACTTGCGCGCTGGACCGAAACGCACGCACGCTCGCTCGCAAAGGCTGTGAGTTGGCGCGCGACCGGCAGCGTCGATACCTTCATTGTGGCATTTGTCATCACCGGCAGCCCGAAGATCGTTGGATCGGTCGCGGTCACCGAGATTTTGACGAAGATACTGATCTATTATTTCCACGAGCGCGTATGGTCGTGGGTGCCGTGGGGCAAACGTTAATCAGGACCGAGCTGAAGATTTTCGTTTGTGCGAGATCTTTGCGAGATTGCCGCGCCCGCTCATGGCGACCATGTCGGCGAGGGTAACGCGATCGAGCACGTCCGACATCGCATCGCGCACTCTCGTCATCGTTAGGCGGACGGTGCAGCTCTTGACGTCCTCGCAGTCTCGGCAGGGCTGATACGCCGTGCGGCTCGCACAGGCGATCGGCGCCAGTGGACCGTCAATGGTGCGGATCACATGGCCGATTTTTATTACGCTCGGCGCGCGGGCGAGCCTGTAGCCGCCGCCGGGGCCTTTGCGGCTAAAGACGATGCCGGCGTTGCGCAACTCGCCGAGAATGGCATCGAGAAATTTCTTCGGAATGTTGTTCGTTTCGGCGATTTCGCCCGCTTGCGTCGTCGCCCCCGGCTCGAGCTTGGCGAGGTGGGCGAGCGCCTTCAGGCTGTACTTCCCTTTGCGGTGAGCATGGCGTCTTTCATGTTCAAGGAGGAAGTCGAATAGCCTACAAATACCATCGATTCATAGAATGTTTCGAGCGATTTCTCCGCCTCGATGACAGTATTTTGTTTTTGTCCTGAAGTTATCAGGGGCGGGGACCGTTTTGCGCGGTTCGCTCCCCGGTCAGCGCCGGTCAAACGCTGGACCTTTATTCGAGACCGCGATCCGTCAGTTGACAAGTCTCTCGCCGACCATTTTTCGAAAGTCCGGCTTTTGCTTGCCGCGACGGAAAGATGAGTGCAAGGCCGAGCGGTTCCTGAAATCGCCGGACGGACGCTGCTCGTCTTCTGACAGCCCGGGCATTTGCCTTGTTCGCGGACGCGCTGGAATGAATGCCGGACGGCCGGGTTGCAGCGGCAGCGCTGCATTCTTGCGTTCGCAGGCTGTACTTTAAAGCCGCGCTGCGGCGATTGACCTGCTCACCAAGGTCTCTATAGCCAGCGGCTTAAATCCGGGTAGTCTGCGGCCCGGTACCGTATCCAAGAGACCCCAATGCCCTGGCTGGAACGCAATTCACGCCGAATACACTACGAGTTGACCGGCCCGGGCGACGGGCCGGCCTGCGTCTTGGTCAATGGTTTAACGCAATACGTGAAGCTCTGGATGCCCTTCCGGGACGGGCTGGTGGCCAAAGGGTTCCGCGTTGCCAGCTACGACATGCTCGGACAAGGCCAATCCGACAAGCCCCGCTTGTTCATCGATCAGGCGGACCAGGTGGCGGTGCTCGGCGACCTGATTGACGAATTGGGACCGGGCCCAATTTTCGTCGGCGGAATCAGTTTCGGCGGCGTCATCGCACTGCGCTACGCCATCGAGCACCCGAATAAGATCGCCGGATTGGTACCGATGAGCAGCTTTGCCGAAATCCCGCCGCAACTGATGCGACTTGGCAACGCCATGCGCACCGCCCTGATCCTCGGCGGCACGACCTATCTGCAGGACTTGCTGTTTCCCATGAATTTCTCCAATGCGTGGCTCGAAGCCAAGAGCGATTTGATCGGTCTCGCGACGCATCGGGGATGGCTGATCAACGACGTCTACGCCTTGCAAAACTTGATGGAGTCTTTCCTCGAATTCGAGCCGCTCACCCCGCAATTGTCATTGATCAAAGTCCCGACGATGATCATGACCGGCGAGTACGATTTTCTCACGCCGCGGACACTGCAAGATTCGCTGCGCATCCATATTCCGGACAGCGCCCTGGTTATTATTCCACGTGCGTATCATGCGTTCACGTTGGAGAGAGCGGAATTGGCAGCGTATGTGATGGCCCGGTTCGCCGAAGACGTCATTGCCGGACGTTGGCACGGCAAGAAGACGATCTGGGTCGCGCCTGAAGAGGTAGGTGGCGAGCTCACGCCGTTTCCCGCGGGCTTCGATCATTTGCGCTCGATTCCGGTACGTCTGGAGACGCCGGAACGTGCGGTGCTTTCCGAGCCGGCATCTCCATGAGCGCTCTCCTCGGCCCGCTCGATCAAGACGGCCGCGTTCCGGCGCCGCAACAAACTCGCATCGCGGCCTTTCTCATGTCAGCGCATGGTGCGCAGGCCCGCCAGCTTGCCGCCACGTTGCCGCATCACTTGCTCCAGCCTTGGCAATTGGAACTGCACGCCCAGTATTGCCGCGAAATGGAGATTCTTTCGCTGCTCACGCGCGCCACATCGTGGGTCCCTGATCCGGCCCTGGCTTTCATGATCTGGCGGTGGGAGGCGGCGTGGATGCCGCGTCCGATGCAAGGGGCAGCTGACTATTTTCACGGTTTGCTGGTCGACATGGCGGCGCTCGGCCACGCCATCCATGCTGGCATCCGGCCCGCCGCGCTGCTGCCGGAAGGCGTCGCTGCGATGGATCCCTTCGTGCTGGCGATGCGGCGCATAGAATTCGAAAGCGGACGATTGCTACAGGCGCAAATCCTCTTCCTCAAGGGCCCGCAGCTCGTCGACGTCCGCGACCAGGTCTCCGCTGCGGTCGAACGGCGCCATGCTCAGGTGCGCGAGCTTTGGACCTTAATGCTTGACGGCCTCAATGTTGGCGCCGAGTAGCGGATACCGGCCAATGACGGACGTGACAGGCGCGCCGGACCGGTATTGCAATTTGCGCGACTGACGGCCACGATGCGTTTTGCGATCCAATTTGAGGCGTCATGATTACCGTTCCCGAATTGGCCGCGGAGGAATTGGGGTCTTTCCTTTCCTCACATTTGAGCCGTCGCTTTGGATCAACGCAGGCCGGCTTGACGGAGCTTATTCCATCCGTCGCCCGGCTGGCGCTCGAATGTATCGGCAACAGCGACGCGCTCTATCACAACGTCGAACATACGATGCTGGTGACGCTCGTCGGCTACGACATCATGAAGGGGCGATCGCTTCTCATGCCCACGTCTGCTGACGATTATGCGCATGTGATCATAGCGTGCCTCCTGCACGATATCGGCTACGTCCGTGGCGTTCTGATGGGCGACCGCGAGGACGGATACGTCATCGATGCGAAAGGCGGTAAAACCAAGCTCTCGCGCGGCGCATCCGATGCCGCACTAACGGCTCATCACGTGGAGCGTTCAAAACTTTTCGCGCTGGACCGGCTCTCGAAAATGGACCAGATCGACGCCGCCAGGGTTGCCCGAGCGATCGAGTTCACGCGGTTCCCGTCGGCTATCTCGCCGGAACGTCAAGACGCCGAAGAGGGTTCGCTGGTGCGCGCCGCCGACCTTATCGGGCAACTCGGCGATCCGCACTATCTGCGCAAGGCGAACGCGCTCTATTACGAATTCGAAGAAGTCGGAATGAACAAACAGCTCGGCTACGGGTCGCCAGCGGATCTCACCGATCTATATCCGCAATTCTACTATAATAGCGTGTCGCCTCACATTCAGACCGCCATCCGCTATCTCAATGTGACGTCGAGCGGGCGCCAATGGATTGCGACGCTTTACAGCAATGTCTTTCGCGCCGAGAGCGAGCTCAGCTTGTCGGGACCGCAGCGCTGAGAGGGCGGCATTCGAACCGGATGTCTGTCCAGGGCGATACTATAAAGAGAGCCGGGAGGCCGACATGAACAAAATTGCGGAAATCAAATCCGACGACGTCGCGCAGCCCGCGTCAGGCCGGTCGCCTTATTTTTCGGAGGAGCATGAGCTTCTTCGCGCCCAGGTGCGCCGCTTCGTCGAGACGGAGATCAAGCCGAAGGCGCTGGCGTGGGAGGAGCAGGGTTACGTGCCGCGCGAAGTGCTGCGCCGCATGGGGAGCCTCGGCTTTTTCGGCATTCGCTATCCGGCGCGCTACGGCGGATCGGAGATGGATACGCTCGCGACCGTCGTGCTCGCCGAGGAGCTTGGCCGTTCGACGTTCAGCGGGGTTGCGACCACCGCTCTGGTCCACTCGGAGATGGCCTCCATCCATATCTTCCGGTCCGGCAGCGAGGCGCAAAAGGACAAATGGATGCCGGGCATCATCTCCGGCGAGGTCATTACGGCGGTCGCTGTCACCGAGCCGGATGCGGGCTCTGATGTGAAGGGCATCCGCACGTTCGCGCGCCGCGATGGGGACAGTTATGTCATCGACGGTACGAAAATGTTCATCACCAACGGCGTCTACGCCAATCTCTATTGCGTGGCCGCGAAGACCGATCGATCGGGTTCTCCGAGCCGATCGATCACCATGTTTCTGATCGAGAAAGGCACGCCCGGCTTCACGGTCGGCCGCGCGCTCGACAAGCACGGCTGGCGATCATCCGACACCGCCGAGCTGCATTTCGATGGCTGCCGGATTCCGGTCGAGAACAGGCTCGGCGACGAAGGCCGCGGCTTCTATGCCATTATGAAAAATTTCCAGAACGAGCGGACTACGATCGGCGCGACCGCCATGGGGGAAGCCCAGGCCGCGCTCGATCTCACGCTCGATTATGTCCGCACGCGAAAAGCCTTCGGCGCGCCGCTGTGGCAAAGAGAAACGATCCGGCAGCGTCTGGCAATGCTTGCAGCCAAGGTCGAAGCCGGCCGCCAGCTCGTCTACCACGCGGCTTGGCTAGACGCACAAGGGGCGGAAGCCACCAAAGAAGTTTCGATGGTCAAGGCCTATTGCGGCGAACTGGTCAACGAGGTGATGTACGCCTGCGTGCAATTTCACGGCGGCATGGGCTTCATGCGCGAGAGCACCATCGAACGCATGGCGCGTGATGCGCGTGTTCAAAACATCGGCGGCGGAGCCACCGAAGTCATGCTTGAAGAGGTTGCGAAGCGGCTGTAGCCGCCAGAAACAAGTGAGCCGCCGGGTTGCCGGCCGCCCGGATTTGGTGGAAACTTACGCAAGACCAAAGCAACGAGGGAACGCTATGGACATCGTCCCCCTGGGGCCGGGCTTCGCCGCCGAATTGCGCGGCGTGACGCTCAAGGATATCGCGGTGAACGACGCCGCATACCGGCAGACGCGCGCGGCATTGGAGGAGCATTCCGTTCTGATCTTTCGCGGTCAGGAGGTGACCGACGAGACGCAACTTGCCTTCTCGCGCCGGTTCGGTCCGCTTGAGGTGACGCCGCCCACGACGCCAGGCGCCGGCACCAACCTCGTCATCATCACCACCATCGACAAGGACGGCAAAGTCGTGCCGGCGGATCATCGGATTGCGCTGCGCAATAAAGCAAACCAACTTTGGCATACCGACAGCACGTTCAAGAGCGTGCCGGCGCTCGCCTCGGTGCTGTCGGCGCGGATCATCCCGGCGCATGGCGGTGAGACTGAATATGTCTCGACTCGTCTTGCCTGGGACCGGTTCGATTCAGGCCTGCGCAAGCAGATCGAGAGCTCCTTCGCCTGGCACGACTATGCTCATTCGCGCGGAAAGATTTCGCCCAATCTCGTCGGCGCCGAAGAGCGTGCGGCGCTGCCGCCGCAATGCTGGCGCATGGTGTGGAAGAATCCGGCGAATGCCCGCCGCGCTCTCTACATCGCCTCGCACGCCTATGCGATCGAAGGCATGGAGGAGGGGGCGGCGCAAAAGCTGCTCGCTGAGCTGATCGATGCCGCTGCGGCGCCCGGTCAGAGCTACGTGCACACGTGGCGCGAGGGTGACGTCGTCATGTGGGACAATCGCGCGACGCTGCATCGCGGCCGGCCGTGGCCCGCGCACGAGGCGCGGCTCATGGTGCGCACAACGATCTCCGCAACCGAGGCTGACGGGCTGCAGAGCGTGCGTCCGCCGTCGCGTCAAGCGGCGGAGTAGCGTCAGCGGTATCCTGAACGAGGCGTGCCCGGCCTCATGCCGGGCACCGCCCTCACCTACTGCCGGAAGCCCGATCGCCGTGAATGCCCTCGCCAGGGTGTTTGATTGACGGTGCGGTCTGATTTGTCAGCAAAACGGCGCCTTTTTGCTATATTGACAATATATTGTCATTATGACAATATGCGGTCATGAATATCCTAGATGCCGTTACCGATCTTGTGCTGGAGACGTTCCGGTTGAACGGTCGTCTGCTCGTAACGGGCGATGCTCTCATTGCCGATCTCGGGCTGACAAGCGCACGCTGGCAAGTGCTCGGGGCAATGGCGTTGTCTCCAGTGCCGCTCTCGGTCGCCCAGATCGCGCGAAACATGGGTCTCACTCGTCAAGCGGTGCAGCGCTTGGTCAACGAGATGGAACGTGACGGCTTGGTGCAGTTCGCGCCTAACCCGCACCATCAGCGAGCCAAGCTTGTTCTTCTCAGCTCCCAGGGGAAGACGGCATTTGCCGCAGCCATGAGACGCCAGGGTCCGTGGGCAGATGATCTCGCGACGGGGCTTAGCGGCAAGCAGATCGCGACCGCCGCGGCAACACTTCGGAGCATCAGACAACGTCTCGAGGAACGAACGGAAGATGGAGACAGCAATGCTGAATAAGCTTCATCCGATTGCGGGAGCGATCGGATTTTTGATGATCCTCACCTATTGGCTCTCGACGGTTGCGTCTGAACTATCTGGCTCGACGGCAGTGATCGCCACCGTCAAGGAAATGATTCCTTGGGGCTTTCTGGTCGTGGTGCCGGCGCTGGCGATCACTGGCGCCTCCGGATTCCGGATGGCCCGTGCCTCATCTGATCCAAGGATCGTGAAGAAAAAAAATCGCATGCCGTTTATCGCCGGGAACGGGCTTCTCATTCTGATGCCGGCCGCGTTCTATCTCGCAACGCTGGCGTCGCGCGGAGAATTTGGGCCGCTTTTCTACGGCGTGCAGGCGATCGAGCTTGTTGCCGGTGCGGTCAACCTCATCTTGATGTCGTTCAGTATCCGCGATGGTCTCAGTCTGACCGCAAAACGGCGAGCCGGCCGACGGACGACCAGGCAACTTGCAATCAATCCAGGGAGATAATCCATGCTCAACCTGCGCCCACTTGATGAACGTGTTCCGATCCAAGAGCAGCTCAACGACGCGGCGTCACCTGTCGTTCTGATAAACGTCTTCACGGTCGCACCTGCCGACGCCGACGCTTTGCTCGCCGCATGGCAGCATGATGCCAATTGGATGAAAAGGCAGCCAGGATATATCTCGACGCAGTTGCATCGCGGCGTGGGTGGTAATTGTACATTTCTGAATTACGCCGTCTGGGAATCGGTTGATCATTTCCGGCGGGCTTTCACAAATCCAGAATTCCAGGCAGCGTTGGCGGCTTATCCGTCGAGTGCCGCTGCCATGCCGCATTTGTTTGAAAAGATCGGGGTCCCCAATCTCTGCGCGAACTAGCAATTTCGCCCGTTCTTGTGCAAGCGGAATCCAGTGTAATTCGTTGTATCTGTGGCACGTTACTGGGTCCCCGCTTCGGCGGGACGAGCGGTCGCGTTAGAAGGTCTTATCCTTCGTAAGCCCGATTGGGGATCGCGAAGCCGCAGCTCGAACCGTCGGTCACCCGCACGTCATCCTCCCAGGGGAGCCGGTATTGGCCGGCGACGAGATCGCGCATGTAAGTGTACGGGCAATCCTGCGCGCCGCCTTTGACCGCGACGAAGCCACGATGGCCGAATTGGTAGATGTTGTTCTCTACCCCCCAAAGGCGACGCGCTTCGTCGGCGAGCTTCGGCCGCACCTCTGCAGTAATGATCTCGTCGGGTGAGCCGTTGCCGGTCGCAAGTGGTACGCCGTCGAAATTGACGATCATGCCCTCACCCATGGAATTGAAAACACCGTCGGTGCCGGCCATGCAAACATTCGCCGTGTACATCAGGTTTGAGAATGCGTTGCTTTGATTGCTGACCTGCCACGCATGCCGAATCGGCGCGGTGTAGCCCGCCGTGCGCAACATGATGTTGGCGCCTTTATAGGCGCATTCCCGCGCCATCTCGGGGAACATGCCGTCATGGCAGATGATCAGAGCAACCTTGCTGCCATTCGGACCGTCGCATACCGGAATGCCGAGGTTCCCCGGTTCCCAGGGCTCGACCGGCACCCACGGATGCATCTTGCGGTAATAAAGCTTGATCTCGCCTTCGTCGTCGATGATGAGGCCGCTGTTGTAAGGGTTGCCGTCGGGATTGTACTCCATGATGGAGAAACAGCCCCAGATCCGGTTCTCGACGCAAGCCTTCTTGAAGGCACTTACTTCCGGTCCGTCGAGCCGCGACATCAGCTCGGCTGTGGTATCCATCGAGAGGCCATGCAACGAATATTCGGGAAAGACGACGAGGTCCAATGTGGACATGCCTTTGCGCGCCTTCTGTACCATCGCGCAAATTTTCGTCGTCTGCGCCGCCAGATCGCTCTTGTTGGCGATCGTCGGCAGTTGCAATTGAACGAGCCCGATAACCACGCCGTCGGGCGTCTTGTTCAATCCACCGAGCCCGCTCATCGACAATCTCCTTGTTCGCTTACGGCTCCCGGACGCCCGAAATTTACACCTTTCCTTGCCGGAGTGACTGCCTATTTTGGCGGCCGCGCGACGGCTGATATGCACTGACTATTTCTCGAGCCGAGCCACGATCTCGACGTGCGCCGCGTAGCGGAATTGATCGACCGGCGTCACTTCGGTGAGCCGATAGCCGCCACGCGTAAGTTCACGCAAGTCGCGGGCGAAAGTTCCTGGATTGCAGGATACCGCGACGATGAGCGGCACGCCGCTTGCCGCGAGTTCGCGCGCCTGCGCCCCGGCCCCCTGACGCGGTGGGTCGAAAATCACCGCATCGAAGGGCTTGAATTCCGCAGCGCTGAGCGGTCGGCGAAACAAATCGCGGCGCTCGATCTCCACCGGCTTGAGGCCGGCGGTTGAAGCGGCGGCACGCTTGAGTGCGGAAAGCGCCGCCTCGTTCTCGTCGACGGCGACGACCCGCGCCCGTTCCGCGAGCCGCAGCGCGAACGGGCCGACACCCGCGAACAGATCGGCGATGTTGGCCCCGCGGGCGCAAGTCGCCAGCACAAGCCGTGCCAGCGCCGCTTCGCCCTCGGCCGTCGCTTGCAGGAACGCAGCCGGTGGCAATTGGACGGTGGTCTTGCCGATGCGCAGCGTGGGGGTGCGTGCCAGCGCGACCAGTTCGCCATGGCGCGTGAGCCGCGCGAGATCGTGGGTGGTGGCGATGCCGGCGAGCGCGGTGATGAGCGTCGGCGTCAAGGGACCGGAGCCGCGCACATCGAAATCCAGGCCTGCATCCGTCGCGGTGACCTGGATATCGAGCGGCTTTTTTGCCGAATCGAGCGCTTCCCCAATGGCCCAGGCGGCCTTGAGGGCGCCGTCGAGGCCTGGCGTCAGGATCGGGCAGCGATCGATTGCGACGACGTGGTGCGCGCGCGCGGCGGAAAATCCGACCTTGAGGACATCTCCCGTCGCGCTCCGGGCGTGGAATACGGCCCGGCGACGGCCATCGCCGTGCGCGTCAATGAGGTCGGCGACCGGCGCGTGAAGGTCGGCCTGGCGCAGCGCCTCGACAACGAGGTCGCGTTTCCAGACGCGGTACGGGGCGTCATTCCATTGCTGCACGGCGCAGCCGCCGCAAACGCCGAAATGCGGGCAGATCGGCGCGACGCGTTCCGCACTCGGTTGGCCGACGCGAAGGAGCCGGCGCCGGTCGGGATGACCAGCGACCTCTTCAACGTCGACCGTCTCGCCCGGCAGCGCACCCGGAACGTAAATGGCGCCCGCGGGGCCGTCGGCAACGCCGTCGCCGCGATGGCCGAGATGTGCGATCACAACCTGCTCAACCACGCTCCGCCTCGATGAAGAACTCCCGATTGCCGTCGCCGCCGAGAATCGGGGACGGAACGCGGCCGCCGATGCGCCAGCCTAGTGAAACGACAAACGTGGCGATCTCATCGCAAACCGCCTGGTGGACCGCCGCATCCCGCACGATCCCCTTCTTGATAGCGTTCCGCTTCGCCTCAAATTGCGGTTTGATCAACGCAACGATCGAGGCTCGCTGTTTGAGAATCTTGCCGATCGCCGGCAACACCAGCTTGAGAGAGATGAAGCTCACGTCGACCGCCGCAAAATCCGGCGGTTCGGCCAGCCGTGCCGGATCCAACATGCGGATGTCGGTTTGCTCCAACGATACGATCTCGTCTCGCTCGCGCAGGCGAGGATGAAGCTGGCCGCGGCCGACATCGATTGCGTAAACGCGCCGCGCGCCGCGCACGACGAGCACCTCGGTGAAGCCGCCGGTGGAGGCGCCAACGTCGAGGCAGACGCGGCCGGATATGTCGAGCGCGAATGCATCCAGAGCGGCCGCGAGTTTGACGCCGCCGCGAGACACATAGGGTGCTCCGGTACGGCCTTGATCGCGGCGGTCGTCGAGATCGTATCCGAGGCTTTGCGCACTTGAACGCCGTCGGCGGTAACCAGTCCGGCCGCGATGGCAGCCTGCGCCCGCGCGCGGCTCTCGAACAGGCCACGCTCGACCAAGAGGCGATCAGCGCGGCGTTGGCAGGCGGCGATCATGGGGATGGGCCGTTGGCACCCTCATGGCCGGGCTTGTCCCGGCCATCTCGATGTTAAGCGCCCGGCAGTGCCGCCTTGACGAGATGCCCGGCACGTAGCCGGGCATGACGAGCGAGTGTTTTAGCTACCTGGCGAGCTTGACGACGTCGCCGCGAAGATTCTGCCCCAGGGCTTCGAATGCCTTGGTCACGATGCCTTTGGCGTCGAGGCCCGCCTTGGCGTACATCGCGTTCGGCGAATCCTGATCGAGGAATATGTCGGGCAGCACCATGGAGCGAATCTTCAGCCCGCGGTCGAGCACGCCGTGCTCGGCAAGGGCCTGCATCACAAAAGCGCCAAAGCCGCCGATCGAGCCTTCCTCGATGGTGAGCAGCACTTCATGCTCGCGCGCCAGCCGCAGCAGCAGATCGATGTCCAGCGGCTTGGCAAAGCGCGCATCGGCGACCGTGGTGGAGAGGCCGTGAGCGTTTAGTTCGTCGGCGGCCTTGAGGCATTCGCCGAGCCGCGCGCCGTAAGAGAAGAGCGCAATCTTCGTGCCTTCGCGTACAATACGGCCCTTGCCGATTTCGAGTGGCCGGCCTTCTTCCGGCATCGGTATGCCGCGGCCTTCGCCACGCGGATAGCGCAGCGCCGAAGGCCGATCGTCGATCGCGACGGCAGTTGACACCATGTTCACCAGCTCGGCTTCGTCGGCCGCCGCCATCAGCACGAAATTGGGCAGGCAGCCCAGATAGGCGACATCAAAGGCGCCGGCATGCGTCGGCCCGTCGGCGCCGACGAGGCCGGCGCGATCCATGGCGAAGCGCACCGGCAGGCGCTGGATGGCGACGTCGTGAACGACCTGATCGTAGGCGCGCTGCAAGAATGTCGAATAAATCGTCGCGAACGGCTTGAAGCCTTCGGTGGCAAGCCCGGCGGCGAATGTGACGCCGTGCTGCTCCGCAATGCCGACGTCGAACGTGCGATTGGGAAATTCCTTTTGGAACAGGTCCACGCCGGTGCCCGATGGCATCGCCGCCGTGATGGCGACGATCTTGGGATCCTTGCGCGCTTCCTTGATGAGACTTTCCCCGTAGACCTTCTGGTAGGCCGGGGCCGTCGGCTTCGATTTCACTTGCGCGCCGGTCGCGACGTCGAACTTGACGACGCCGTGATATTTGTCAGCAGATTTTTCCGCCGGCTCGTAGCCCTTACCCTTTTGCGTCACGACATGGACGAGGAACGGACCGTTCTCGGCGTCGCGCACGTTTTTCAGCACGGGCAACAGATGATCGATGTTGTGGCCGTCGATCGGGCCGACATAGAAGAAACCGAGTTCATCGAACAGCGTGCCGCCGGTGACGAGACCGCGCGCATATTCCTCGATCGCCACCGCGCGCTTCTCCAACATCTTGCTCGGCAGGCGCTTCGCAATCTGGCGAACCATGTGGCGCAGGCCGCGATAGGTGCGCCCGGAAACGCGGCGGGCGAGATAGGCGGAGAGCGCGCCGACCGGCGGCGCGATCGACATGTCGTTGTCGTTGAGCACGACGATGAGGCGCGAGTTCATCGCGCCGGCGTTGTTCATGGCCTCGTAGGCCATGCCAGCCGACATGGCACCGTCGCCAATCACGGCAATAACGTTGTTTTTCTTGCCTTCGAGATCGCGGGCCACCGCCATGCCGAGGCCTGCCGAAATCGAGGTCGAGGAGTGGGCGGCGCCGAAGGGATCGTATTCGCTCTCGGCGCGCTTGGTGAAGCCGGACAGACCGCCGCCCTGGCGCAACGTGCGAATGCGGTCGCGGCGGCCGGTGAGAATCTTGTGCGGATAAGCCTGATGGCCGACGTCCCAGAGCAGCCGGTCGGCCGGCGTGTTGAACACATAGTGCAGCGCCACCGTCAGCTCAATCACGCCGAGGCCGGCGCCGAGGTGACCGCCGGTGACCGCGACTGCGTCGATCGTCTCCCGCCGCAACTCGTCGGCAAGCTGGCGCAATTGGCCTTCTTCGAGCTGCCGAAGATCACTTGGAGTTTTGACAAGATCGAGCAACGGGGTCTTGGACTGAACGGTCACGCGAATGCTCCTTCTTATTAGCCTCGTTGGCCGCGTCGGCCTAATTGGCGATCGATAGGGTCGGCCCAGCCAGCATTTCGGCCCTTACGCATAAACCCCCAGTCTCTACACCACTTCAGGCCGGCAACGCAATTTGGCCCGCCGGAAGGCGGTGTCTCAGTTTGAATTTTCGACCCGTGGTTCTCTTGGTTTTATTGGTGCATATTGGAACTCTGGACCATGTGTTGCCCGAAAGCGGCATATGGGGAAAATTTCGGGCGATGCCACCGGCGTTAAGGATAGAATGACAGATGCCACGGGGTCCAAAGGCGAGAAGCGCCCCCCCGCCGATGTGATCGGGAACGCAGTCCGTGAAATGCGGACTGCAACTGAAAAATATCCCAAATCGGCACGGACTCTGCGCCGCCGCGCTGGGGTCGCAAGGGCGGCCTCGAAGGATGCAAAGTCAGGGCGCTAAAATGTCACCCAAACGTCGCCGCCAGATCGTTAAGGCGACGGCGTGCGCCGCGACCCGCCAGGAACGCGGCAAGGGACTCCCACGTTGTATCCGGGCCGCATATGCTTGGCCATGCCGCATGTATCGCTGTATTCATGTATTGCCGTTGCAACAATGCAGGTAGAAAAATCGTCTCACATCGTTAGACGCATGAGTTGATGCCTCGTGGTTCTCGAAACCTACCGGAAAAAGCGGCAATTCGGCGTTACACCGGAGCCGCGCGGCCGCAAGGGTTCCGGCGGTGGTCACCGCTACGTGATTCAAAAGCACGCCGCGCGGCGGCTGCACTACGATTTGCGGCTCGAACTCGACGGCGTGATGAAGAGCTGGGCGGTCACGCGTGGCCCAAGCCTCGATCCCAACGAAAAGCGCCTTGCCGTCCACGTCGAGGACCATCCGGTCGAATACAACGCGTTCGAGGGTATCATTCCGGAAGGTGAATACGGTGGCGGCACCGTCATGATCTGGGATCGTGGGACCTGGACTCCGGAGGGCGATCCGCACAAGAGCTACGCCAAAGGCCATCTCGTATTCGATCTTGACGGCGAGAAACTCCACGGCCGCTGGCATCTCGTGCGTATGCGTTCGCGAGAACGCGAGCGCCACGACAATTGGCTGCTCATCAAGGGTAAAGATGAGGAAGCGCGCGGACCGCGCGACAAGGACATTCTGGAGCAAAAGTCGCGCTCGGTCACGACCGGCCGTTCGATCGATGAGATCGCGTCAGGCAAGGGCGGAAGAAAACGCGTCTGGCACTCTAACCGCGGGGCAGGCGACAAATCGGAAGACAAGGTGGCGTTCAGGCAGAAGATCAAAAAAATCGCGGCGAGGCCAAACGCAAGGCGAAGAACGAAGGCGGCGCTCGCCGTGGCCAGCGCCGACGGCGCGCACAGTGCAAAAGCGCCGGCGCCGGGCGCAGCCAAATCAAGGCCGCCCGCGTTTGTGCCGTTCAGCCTGGCCATGCTCTACGACAAGCCGCCGAGCGGACCCGATTGGTTGCACGAGATCAAATTCGATGGCTATCGCATGGAAGCCCGCCTCGATCGCGGCAAGGTGCAATTGCTGACCCGTAAGCAGCAGGATTGGACGCACCGCTTCAAGCCCGTCGGCGACGCGGTTGCCGCGCTGCCCGCCGCCACTGCACTGCTCGACGGCGAAGTGGTCGTGGAAGACGACGCCGGTATCAGCAATTTCTCGCTGTTGCAGACCGATCTGAAGGACGGACGCACCGACCGCTTCGTGTATTACGTCTTCGACCTGCTGTATCTCGATGGGCGCGATCTGACCGGGCAGCCGCTCCTCGAGCGCAAAGCAGCGCTCGCCCGATTGCTGAAAGGCGCCGGCAAAACTGGCGTGATCCGCAGCACCGGGCACTTCGACGAGGCCGGGCCGATCATTTTGCGCCACGCCTGCGAGATGGGGCTCGAAGGCATCGTGTCGAAGCGGCGCAACGCGCCCTATCGCTCCGGGCGCTCGGACAATTTCGTCAAGACCAAATGCCACGGCCGCCAGGAATTTGTCGTCGCCGGTTACACGACATCGACGGCGTCGCCCCGAGCCATCGGCGCGCTGACTGTGGCGGTGCGTGAGAACGGCGAGCTTCGTTACGCGGGGCGTATCGGTACCGGCTATACGCAAAAAATGGCGCACGATCTGTTCAAGCGCCTGGTGGCGTTGCGCACCGAGCGGCGGCCGATCAAACTGCCGCCGGACGAGCGGCGCAAGGATGTCGTTTGGGTCGAGCCGAAGCTCGTCGTCGATGCCGAGTTCGCCGGTGTGACCCACGGCGGGGTGCTGCGGCAGGCGTCACTCAAGGGCATCCGCGAGGACAAGATGGCGCAAGAAGTGGTGCGCGAGGTTCCCGTGGCCGAGGCCGCGATAGCCCGGCGCAAGCCGGCACGCATTGCGGCAAGGGCGGCTTCCAAACCGGCAAAAAAAACAACGCAAACCACATCCGCGCCCGCAACAGACAGCGACAAAAAACGACAGGAACGTAAGAGCGCTGACGACAACAGGCTTCGCTTGACGCATCCCGACCGCGTTTATTGGCCGGACGCCGGCGTGACCAAGAAGGATCTGGCCGAATATTACGTTTCGGTCTGGGACTGGATGAAGCCGCACATTGTCGGTCGGGCTCTATCGCTGGTGCGCGCTCCGGAAGGAATCGGCGGCGAGACTTTCTTTCAGAAACACATCGCTTCGAATGTAAAGTCGTCGGCGCTTCGCCATGTGGTTCCCGGCAAGGACCACGACGTGATCGCCGTGGAGACGATGGACGATCTGGTCGCGCTGGTGCAATCCGCCGCTTTAGAGATTCACGTGCGTGGATCGCGGCTGGACAGCCTGGAGACCTGCGACCGCATCGTGTTCGATCTCGATCCGGGGGAGGGTGTCGTTTGGCCCCAAATGATCTCGGCCGCGCGCGAGACGCGCGAGCGGCTCGAGTCGCAAAAGCTCGAGAGCTTCGTCAAGCTCTCGGGCGGCAAGGGGCTGCACGTCGTGGTCCCGATCGACGATGCCGATTGGGACGCGGCCAAGTCGTTTACTCAGCGCATCGCCTCGGCGATGGCCGCAGACAGCCCGAAGCTCTATCTCGCCAAGATGACGAAGGCGCTGCGCAAGGGCCGAATCTTTATCGATTATTTCCGCAATTCGCGCGAGGCGACGGCGATCGCGCCCTATTCTTCGCGGGCGCGTGCCGGTGCGCCGGTGTCGACACCGGTTACCTGGAAGCGTCTTGCGCGCACCACCGGCGGCAACGATTTCACCGCGCTCGATCTGAAAAAGCGCATCAAGGACGACGCGTGGGCCGAGATCGCCAAAGTGCGGCAGAAGTTGCCCGAAATTCGCAAGGCCCGGTAACAAGAATTCCAAATCCCGCCCGATGGGACCGGAGCACGTCAGGGTCCCCCAGATGGTTCTCGGCGAACGTGTCGCCGAGGTTTTCCAATTTCTGCAGGACCGCATTTTCACCTTGTCGCACTCATCCCGCGAGCTTGAAGCGCTCGACTTTCGGCTCGAAGCGTGAACGGAAGATTTCCGCATCGAGCGGGTCCTCGAAGCAGTAACGCACAAACGCCGCGTAATCGTCTTCGACATACATGTCGAACTTGCCGACATAGGCGATCAGGAAATCCATGATCTCGTTGTCGTTGCCGAGTTGCCGCCGCGGCAGTACCACCTGATGCGGGCATTCCTCGTCGAGCTTCCGCAGCCACGCGCTTTTTTTGTCCGGGTCCATGGTCGCCTCTATCCCTTGACTCAGACGAGCGAATGTTCTCTTTTTGTTCTGATAAGTCAAGGTCCCGATCAGACGGAAAATTCAAGAGCCTTAACAATGGCTTTCGAGACACTTGGCGACGTTCATTCCCAGGGCTGGGGCGCCACCGTCCGTTGTAGCTACGGCCGGCCCGAGGGACCGCGCTCAAAATCGAGTCGCGAGTGCAACTACCGCAAGGTGCTGGACGTCGAAACCCTGGTGTGGACGCGGGGGTGGGCGTTTCCGCTTTCCCGGCTCGAAAGCCGCTTGCGCTGCCCGAAATGCGGGTCGCGGTATGTGGTGGTGTTGTATCAGCCGCCGTCAAGCGTTGCCGCGCGATAGCGAGAGCTGGCACTAGCTCCGGGGTGGAAGCCGGCTTTCTGAAAGATCACGCGCCATCAATATCCTGCCGACGAGAGAGCCGGCGTTTGTTGGCACGCACGTGCTTTCTGAAAACGTTGAGAGCCTTTCCGGCGACAACGTGATCTTCCTGGCCGGACATGAGGGCTGCGGCCGTCACCATTTGAGCTTCGGCGAGAGCCGCAATCTTTTCGCCGAACATGCGGCTAAATTCGTCCTGGCCGCGAACCCCGCCAGATGCGAGTCGCAACATACGAAGCGCGACGACGCTTTGTACGTCCAGTCCAAGCTGAAAAGACTTCAAAGTCAGCGCGAGCCAAGGATTGTACATAGTACCTTTCGGAAGGGGCTCATCCTGTTTTCAATGGAGGGACGGCAAATCGGTTCCTCTGACGACAGCCACCAGGCGTCGGTGGCCCGGGGACGGCCATTTACTCCACATCCAGCGGCTCGGCGCCGGTTGGTTTGCCGGTCGCGTCGAGCGTGATCTTTTGCACGCGCGCCTCGGCCTGTCGCAACAAATCCTCGCAGCGCTGCTTGAGCGCTTCGCCACGTTCGTAGATGGCGACCGATTCCTCGAGCGGTACCTTGCCGTCTTCGAGCCGCTTGACGATCGATTCGAGCTCATCGATTGCCCGCTCGAACGAGAACTGCCCGACGTCGGTGTTATCCTGGTTATTTTGACCAACTGGGATAGTTTGCTGTGCCATCGCCGGCTCTCCGACTCAAACTTACTTATATCAGATCGCTCGCACTAGCCACGCATCAGCGTGGTGACGTGCGCGGCGGCCGAACTCGCCAGCGCTTCGAGATCATAGCCGCCCTCCAACACCGAGACGATTCGTCCATGGGCGCATTGATCGGCGATATCCATGATTTTTTGTGTAGCCCAGACGAAATCCGCCTCGACCAGATTAAGATTGGCGAGCGGGTCGCGCATGTGGGCGTCGAAGCCGGCGGAGATGAAGATGAGTTCGGGCTTGAAATCGCGCAGCCGCGGCAAGACGCGGCTTTCGAAAGCGTCGCGGAACGCTTCGCCGCCGTCGCCCGGCCGCAGCGGCGCGTTGACGACAGTGTTGTACTCGCCGGTTTCGCCGACCGCACCGGTGCCGGGAAAAAGCGGCATCTGGTGGGTCGAGCAATACATCACCGTCTTGTCCCGCCAGAAAATCTCCTGCGAGCCGTTGCCGTGATGCACGTCGAAATCGACGATGGCCGCGCGGGCGACGCCGTGATGGTTCCGCGCGTAGCGCGCCGCGATCGCGGCGTTGTCGAATAGACAAAAGCCCATTGGTCGCTCGGTTTCGGCATGATGGCCGGGCGGGCGGGTGGCGACGAACGCGTTGGTGGCTTTCTTGGTCAACACCTCGTCGACCGCATGAACGGTGCCGCCGACCGCGCGCAAAGCCGCCTCGAAGCTGCCGGGAGACATCGAGGTATCGGCGTCGAGCCGCACCATGCCTTCTCTCGGCGTCGCGTCGCGGATTTGTGCGATGTATTCCATGGGGTGACACAAAGCGATGGTCTCGAACGCCGCCCTCGGCGCTTGCACACGTGCCAGCGACTGGAATTTTTCCGCCTCGAGTGCGCGCTCGACGACGCGCAGTCTGTCGGGTCGCTCGGGATGACCGGGCGGCGTGAGGTGATCGAGACAGGCGGGATGGGTGACCAGGAGCGTGGACATGAGATTACGGCCTATTGCGCCAGCAACGCATCGGCGCCGATTACGCCGGCGGCTCCCTCGACGACGGTGCGTTCAAGCGCGGCCGCGTGCACGGAAAAGTTCTCGGCAAAAAAGCGCGCCAGCGCGATGCGGGGGCCGGCGTCCGCGTTGAGCCGCAACGCCGCGAGCGCCTGCTGCGCCAGCAAACAACCGCCGGCCGCGACGGCAAACAGCCGCAGATAGGGAGTTGCTCCGGCCAGCGCTTCGTCAGCGTTCTTGTCGACCTGAGCAAGCATCCAGCGTGTCGCCCGCGTGAGGCTCTCGACCGCCTCCTCCAGCCGTACGCCGCTCCAGCCGAGCGCCGGATCGTTGGCGGCATTCACCGCATCGACGATGTGGCGCAATTCGCCAAGGTAAGTTTCGACCACCGTACCGCCGGCGAGCGGCAGCTTGCGGGTGACGAGATCGATCGCCTGGATACCATTGGTGCCTTCGTAGATGGCGGCGATGCGCGCGTCGCGAAAAAGCTGTGCCGCGCCGGTTTCCTCAATATAGCCCATGCCGCCATGAACCTGCACGCCGAGCGAAGCGACTTCAATTCCGATATCGGTCGAAAACGCCTTGGCAAGCGGCGTCAGCAGCGAGGCGCGCGCGTGCGCCGCCTGCCGCGCGGCTTTTTCGGCGCCGCGCTCGGCGCGATCGAGCGCCATGGCTGTCGCATAGCAAATTGTACGCGCGGCTTGGGTGAGGGCGCGCATGGTCATGAGCATGCGCTTGACGTCGGGATGCGCGATGATCGGCGCCATCTCTGTCGCCGGCATACCTGGAATTCGGCCCTGACGGCGCTCGCGCGCGTAAACCATTGCTTGTTGCGTGGCGCGTTCGGCGACGCCGACGCCTTGCAACCCGACGGCGAGCCGCGCCCGGTTCATCATCGTGAACATCGCCGCCATGCCGGCATTCTCTTCGCCGACGATGAAGCCGGTGGCACCGCCGTTGTCGCCGAAGATCATCGTGCAAGTCGGCGAGCCGTGGATGCCGAGCTTGTGCTCGACGGAATGTGCGCGCAGGTCGTTGCGGACGCCGGGCGAGCCGTCGGCATTGAGCAGGAATTTGGGCACGAGGAACAACGAAATGCCGCGCGTGCCGGGCGGCGCATCGGGCAGCCGCGCCAGCACGAAGTGGATAATGTTGTCGGTGAGGTCGTGTTCGCCGTAGGTGATAAAGATCTTTTGGCCGGTGATGCGGTAGGTGCCGTCGCCGGCCCGCGCGGCCCGCGCACGCAGCGCGCCGACGTCCGAACCGGCTTGCGGTTCGGTGAGCTGCATCGTTCCGGTCCATTCGCCGGTGACGAGTTTTTCGAGATACGCGCGCTTGAGTTCGTCGCTGCCGTGGGCGTTGAGCGCATCGATCGCTCCCATGGTCAGCAACGGACCGACGCCGAAAGCCATGGAGGCGGCGTTCCACATTTCAGTGCAAGCGGCGTTCACGACCTGCGGCAGCCCCTGGCCGCCCCATTCGGCCGGCGACGCCAGGCCGTTCCAGCCAGCTTTGCACCACGCGCGATATGCATCCTTCCAGCCGGGAGCGGTGCTAACGGCACCGTCCTTGAAGGTCGCGCCGAAGCGGTCGCCGACGCGGTTGAGTGGCGCGATGACTTCGCCAGCCATGCGGCCCGCCTCGGTCAGCACCGCCTCGACGTCGTCCATGGTGAGGTCGCCGAAAAAACCTTCCTCAAGCGCAGGCGCAAGCGCCGCCCCGTATTTGAGCGCAAAGCTCATGTCGGCGAGGGGGGCGTGATAGGTCACGGGTGGCCTCCGCTTGAATGTGCAGGGGATACAGGACTGACGGCAGCCAATGCCGGCGGACACTATTATATGGGATCAAATGGCGTCACTATACGGCGTCGGACGGGATTTTGGCAGCGGTGTCGCCACCCGAAGCGGCTCTTTGCAATCATTGATCGGGAACGGTGGCGCCGCTATGTTGCGCCCGCCAATGGCCCAGCGGCTGGCCGGCGGCCCTCCGAACGGTACATTGGGGCGTAGCCAAGTGGTAAGGCAGCGGATTTTGATTCCGCCATTCCCTGGTTCGAATCCAGGCGCCCCAGCCAGCTCTAAGAGATTGATATCGTAGTATTTTTATTCTCGATTGGTGAGGCGCCCTAGTGGCCATTTTCGCGGTCTTCTGGCGACGGAGTCGCGCCCGATTTGCCACAGAGACGGTTCCACGCGCGATCTCCGCTGCGGTAGTCGCGAAAATCTCTCGGAGGCCATTTCGTGGTTTACTTTTTTGCGGGCCGCCTGAGCGTCGGCGAACCAAAGCAATCGACTGCATAGGGCCTTTTTGCAGAAACGATGACTTGGTTTCAGCGAAACCCGAGCAGCGCTCGCTGGTCAACCCAGGCAGCGGGCAGTCGTGACGCCTGCCGCATCAAGGTCTTGGCGTTGAGTTGTTGGGGGTGCCGACCATTGACAATATCCGAGGTAATGTCCGGCGCGAGCCAGGGGAGACGCAGCAAAGTATAGACGTAGGCTGCCGTCACTCGCTCTTCGCGAGCGATGTCATGCACGGTCAACTTGGTATTCTGAATGAGGCGAGCCTGGATGTCGTGAGCACGAGCAACGATCCTCAACAAGCCCGGATCGGCTCCCGTCTGGTCGTCAGAATTCTCGAGGATCATCCTCATTTCGTGCCCAACGCGCTTGAGCTGTACAGGAACCACTAACTTCACGGCATCGTCGGCGTCAGCAGTCAGCTTCTGATCCTGCTTCGTCGACCCGATCGATCGACCAGCTAGCAATAGACCAAGACGACGCCGGGACATATTGATTTCGACCCGATCGGGGTTGATCGCCACACGGCATGCCAGCGTCATAAGCGTCGCTTTGATCTCGTTCGGCGCGACCGATTCGAGTTCTTCGGCGACTTGACGGCCGCGTTCGATCAGTTGGCCTCGCCCTAAACTGCTGTCGGATTCGTCGTTGGCTGCATCGAGGAGCGCTCCGGAGTCGGCGAAAAATGCACGGAGCCTGTTGATAACCAAGTCTTCCAGATTTCCGGCAGGTATGCGCCTGCCGCTTGAACGGTCCTTTCTGGTCCCGGTAAGGAGCGCGGTCGAGACGTAGTACCGATATCGCGTCCCTTTCTTGACCGCATATGTCGGCGTTAGCCGCTCGCCGTCGTCGTCAAATAGGAGGCCGGCGAGGAGACTCGGGTGCTCGGTGCGTATGCCGGTCGCCCGCTCGATCCGATTCTCGGCAAGGACAACCTGAACTTCGTCCCAGAGGGCTTGGTCGATGATCGCTGGATGTTCGCCCGGATAGGAAATGCCCTTGTGGGCAATCTCGCCGCGGTAGATTCGATTTTGAAGCATCAGATAGAGCGCGCCCCGGGAGAATGTCTGGCCGCCGTACTCGGTGCCGTCGGAGCGAACCCGTCGCTTGCTCCTTATCCCTGCTTCGGCAAGCTCATCGGTCAGCGCGTGAACCGATTTGAGGGTGAGATAGCGTCGGTAGATGTCAACGACAGTTCGGGCCTCGTCGTGGTTGACGACCAACTTGCGGTCCTTCACGTCGTAACCAAGCGATGGCATGCCGCCCATCCACATGCCCTTCTTCTTGGAGGCGGCGATTTTGTCCCGCACCCGCTCGCCAATAACCTCGCGTTCAAACTGAGCGAAGGACAGAAGCACGTTCAACGTCAGTCGCCCCATGCTGGTGGTGGTATTGAATTGCTGGGTTATCGACACGAATGAAACACCGCGGCGGTCGAAGATCTCCACAAGCTTGGCAAAATCGGAGAGTGCTCGCGTCAACCGGTCGACCTTGTAAACGACGATTACGTCGATTTGGCCTTCCTCGATATCGGCCAGTAACCTTTTTAGAGCCGGTCGCTGCAGTGTTCCCCCGGAAAACCCACCGTCGTCATATAGCGTCGGCGACACCGTCCAGCCCTCGTGCTTCTGCGAACTGCGGCGACTTGAACTGAAAGTCACGTACGGAAGCGTCATTGAAGATCGAATAGCCAACGACATGGTCGAGCGCGTCTGACGCGGCGATGTTGCGCCCGGGCTTTCCGATGATCGCAACCAGTTCTCCCTCAAAATCGAGTTGGATCGATGCGCGCGGCCGAACGATCGGCGCACCATCTCCAATCAAACTGGAGTTGAAACGGCCGAAGAGTGTTGGATAGTCCGGCTGCTTAAATCCCGATTCCGCGGAATGCTCACGATAGTTGAGACCGACACAGATAATTTTTTCCGGGCGTCGGAGCGGCGGGAGCAGCACAACAGAGCCGCGGTCGATGCTCCGGCCGGCAGTTAGGATCTTTCCGGCGGACGTTAGTGCGGGCAGGCCCTTACGATCAGCCCATCTAAATCTCCCGGATAGCCCGGCTCGCTGGCCAATAGGCCCACTAGGCTACCGTTCAACTGAACCGCGAGCCCTTCAGTTCGATCAACCAGAAATTGGAAAAACCTCACCGGGATACCTTCCGCGTTGCTGCGAAGACTATATAATTCTTAAAGTAAAATGTTTGTCAAGTAAATATATATTTTTATTGACTTTATAATTGAGGCGGCTCAGTGTGAGTTTTATGAATAAAGTAGGCAGCATCGACCGGTCGGCGACACAGGCCGACCTAGCGTACGAGGCTACGTTGTCCGAAATTCTCGACGGGCGCCTTGCCCCTTCTGCGAAAATTACCATCAGCGAAGTGGCTTTGAGATAGGGGTTCAGT
>Ga0302326_10005679_pt1 | contig 28403 bp, 24 predicted proteins | sample Palsa_T0_3_FD_202264 | JGI IMG/M metagenome (GOLD analysis project Ga0302326, IMG submission 202264) | Peat permafrost microbial communities from Stordalen Mire near Abisko, Sweden - Palsa_T0_3 | ecosystem: Environmental > Terrestrial > Soil > Palsa > Peat permafrost | place: Sweden: Abisko... | reverse complement strand
CGCGGGGTCGTTGACGTGGCCGGGATGGGCCTGGAGGCGGGGGGTTTCGAATCCCGGTGGGGGGGGGGGTGGCCCGCCCGAGCGGTAGGTGGCGGCCACCTGGTCCCCGTTGGCCAGGAACCAGCGGACGCAGGCGGCACCGATGCCCCGGTTCCCCCCGGTGACCAGGACCACGGCCATCAGGAGTGGTCCGGCACGCGCATCCAGACCAGCGGCTGACCGTCCTGGACCCGCTCGCCGGCGGCGGCCAGCCAGCCGACGACCTGGCCGGAGAAGGGAGTGCGGACCTCGGTGTCGCCCACCCGGCCCACCAGGTCACCCACGGCGAGCACCGAGACGGCGTCGTCATCGAGCCCCCCCTCGGTGCCCTCGGTGCCCGGGAGGAGGCCCGCCCCCGGTGCCCGCAACGACTCCTCCGGTGTGAAGACCCCGCTGCCCGGGCTCACGACCACCCGCTCGGAGACGTAGAGGTGCTCGCCCTGGTGGACCGCCGGCTCGGCCTTCCAGGTGCCCGCCTCGGCCACCTGGTCCATCAGCGTGTCCAGGTCGGCCGGCTTGGACACCGCCAGCGACTGGATCTCGGGGAGGCTCCGTTTGGCCAGCCCGCTCAGGACACCGCCGGGCCCGAGCTCGATCAGGGAGGTGAGGCCCAGCCCGGCAAAGGTCTCGAGCGTCTGGCGCCAGCGGACGGGGCTGCACAGCTGGGCCGAGAGCAGGCCGGGCCAGTCGGCGGGGTCGTCGTGCACCCGGGCGTCGACGTTGGCCACGACGCGCACCTCGGGGGTCAGGAAGGTCACCTCCGCCAGCGCCTTGCGCAGCGGGCCGCGTGCTCCCTGCATGAGTGGCGTGTGGAAGGCGCCCGAGACGGGGATGGGCATCACCCGGCGGGCACCCATCTGCTTGGCCAGCTCGCTGGCCACGGCGACGGCCTCGTGCGTCCCGGCGATGACCACCTGGCCCGGCGCGTTGTAGTTGGCCACCCAGACGTCGCCCTCGGCGCGCATGCAGGCCGCCTCGGCGTCGTCGTCGGAGATCCCCAGGAGGGCGGCCATGGTGCCGGGGGCCTCCTCGCCGGCCCGGGCCATGGCCTCGCCGCGGGCCACGACGAGCTGGATCCCGTGCTCGAAGGTCAGCCCTCCGCTGGCCACCAGCGCGGTGTACTCGCCCAGGCTGTGGCCGGCGCAGGCGGCGGGAGTGAGGCCGAGGCGCTCCACTGCATCGAGGACGACCAGGCTCAAGACGGTGGTCGCCAGCTGGGCGTTGTCGGTCCTGGTCAGCTCCTCAATCGGCGCTTCGAGCAGGAGGTAGGCCAGGTCGCGCCCGGCGGCCTCCGATGCCTCTCCGACGAACTCCCACGAGGGGTGGTCGACCCATGGCCCGCCCATTCCGGACCGCTGCGATCCCTGTCCTGGGAAGGTGAAGACCAACACTGCGTACGACGTCTCCGTTCGTCGGGGGATGCGAGCCCGCCGGGGGATGCGAGCCCACTGGGCCCACAGTGTTGCACGCCCGGCTCGCGGATGGTCGGATTTTGGGGGCCGTCTTCCTACCTGGGGTACGACCACGGAGCTGCCCGGCGGTGTGACCCCGACGCGGGTCCTCCCTCGGTCTTTCTCTGCTTATGGAACCCGGCATTTACATAAGCGCCGCTTTTACATTACCAATATACGGAAGCTATTGCGGTCCCATGAAAGAGGTTTGGGGGGGCGGCCGGCAGGAGCCTGAAAAGACTATTCGTGTTTGTCTTCAATGGTGATGTCGTGCCATGTGAGCACAAAACGGAAATAGGGAAGCAAATAGAAAGGTAATTGTATGTCCTTGTCAATAGCAGAGATGGAAGGCGAGCTGGCCGAGTTTGTTCCTGCCCGTGAGGTCATGTGTGGTGGCTGCTGCGGCGGCACGAGCTACACCAACAACTACAGCAACAACCACCAGAGCTTCGACAATGACCCTGGTGCCGGTAACGACAGCAACGGATTCGCCAACGGCGCCTTCAGCCCGAGCGATGACACTAACAACGGCTGCATCGTCGTTAACTTGTAATCGTTAATTGGTAAATCAAGCGCTGATGCACTTTGAGTTTTCGGCCCCTGGATAGTGGGCGAGTTACAGGGTAATCAGCGAGTTGAACGAGGCCAGGCGGGGACTGGCGGCTGGCATTACTGGCTCTTCCGGAATGACTGAGTTATCCCAATGACTGAGTTGTTGGACAAACGACCTGCGCTCTCCGAGGGGCGGGCGAAGGCGGCCAGGGTGGCGGGGGCGGAAGAGGAGGTATCTCCCCCTCACGAGTGGCGTCTCGCCCGTGGGCTGGAGCTGGTGGGGGAGTTCGAAAGTTCCGCACTGGCCGAGCGACCGTGTCTGGTCAGGCGCCAGGACGGCCAGGTCATCCAGCTCTCCCCTCTGGTATACGCCATCGCCTCATGCCTCGATGGCGGGGCCACTCTGGACGAGATCACAGCGGCCGCCAGTGCCCGAACCGGGCGTTCGATCAGCCCGGAGAACGTCGAGTACCTCATTGAGAAGAAGCTTGTGCCGCTCGGGGTGGTCGGGACCGGAGCCACGGATGCCACGACGGGCGCGAAGCTGCCTCGGTCGAGGGCGCTGCTCGCCCTGCGTTTTCGGACGCGGGTCGTGCCGAACGGGTGCCTCGTCACCTCTCGACCACACTCCGCCCGCTGTTTCGCCTGCCGGTCGTCGTCCTCGTCCTCGGCGCGCTGATCTCCTTCGAGATCGCCATTGCGCTGGGGGGGATCGGGCCCGGTGCGGCCGCCCGGGATCTGGCCAGCCACCCCGCCCTCCTCCTGCTCGTCACCGCCCTCTTGTTCGCCCCGGCGGCCATCCACGAACTCGGGCACGCCACCGCCACCCGCTACGGCGGAGCCACCCCGGGCGTCATGGGCGTCGGCGTCTACCTCGTGTGGCCGGTCTTCTACACCGACGTGTCGGACGCGTACCGTCTCGACCGGAGGTCCCGGCTGCGCGTCGACCTGGGCGGTGTCTACTTCAACGCCCTCGTCATCGCCGCCTGTTCAGGGATCTACCTGGCCACCCACTATCTCCCGCTGTTGGTCTTCGTCGTGGTCGCCCAACTTCAGGCGCTCTACCAGTTCGTTCCCTTCGTGCGAATGGACGGGTACTGGATCTTGAGCGACCTCGTCGGCGTCCCGAATCTCTTCGCCTACGTCGCACCCGTTCTCGCTTCCCTCCGCCGCCACAAGGACCCGCGCCACCTGGCGCGGCTGGCTCATGTCCGGCCTTGGGCCCGCCGGATGATCACCGTGTGGGTGGGCCTGACCGTGGCCATTCTCGGCATCAACGCCGCCATCATCGTCGTGACCGGCCCCCGCCTTCTGACGACGGACCTCGTGGCCTTTCACCAACGGGCCGTGGCCATTGCCGGCGACTTCACCCGGGGCAACGTCGCCGGCGGCCTCGATGATGTGACGTCGTTGATCCTGCTGGCCATCCCCGCGGCCGGGATCGCCCTCATCGCCGCACTTCTCAGCTTGCGCACCGTCCGGACCGTCAGGAGGTGGTGGCCCGACCGCCGGCTCCAGGCCATCGCCTTGGCCGCGGTGGGGCTCGTGGCTCTGGCCGCGTTTGCCTCCGAGTTCGTCCCCAAAGAGATTGCGCGACCGCTCGAGGGTGGAACCGGCGGAAGCTACTGGGACAACACGCCGACCCAGAGTGGGGGAGCCGTCCCACCCGCCGCATCGACGGCTCCCAAGCTGGCCTCGATCCCCGGTCGGAGTGACGCCCTGCGCCACCGGTCGACGCGTTCGGCGGCCAGTGGGGTCGCGGCAGCACCGGGACTGTCGCCTGACACGGCCACATCGAGCACCCAGCCCCCGGCTGCCGTACCGTTGCCCCACTCGGGTGGCGCGTCGGCGTCCGGCGCGGCCCCTGGAGGCGCGGCCCCTGGAGGCGCAGCCCCTTCCCGTGCCACGGGCACCACGCCCACGGGCAAGACCGTGACCACGCCCACGGTGACCACGCCTACCGTCACCACGCCCACCGTGACGGTACCCAGCGTGACCGTGCCAACGGTGACCGTGCCCAGCGTGACCGTGCCCAACGGTGACCGTGCCCAGCGTGACCGTGCCCAGCGTGACGGTGCCCAGCGTGACCGTGCCCAGCGTGACGGTGCCCAGCGTGACCGTGCCCAGCGTGACGGTGCCCCCCGTGACCATCCCCACGGTCACCACGCCCACGGTCAAGACCACGGTGACCACACCCAGCGTGACCCTGCCTCCCACGCTGCCCTGATCGAGCCCAACCGGGGGTGGTAACACCTGCCGGGATGGGCGGCTACCTACCTCGACGGTCGGTGGGCGAGGGGCCAGACTTCCAGTTGAGATGAGCTCCATCGAGACGAGCCCCACCCCCTTGAAATGAGCCCCACGTTCCCGGTTGCCTGGTACCGGTTCCGCAGGACCTTTCGCCGCCGATGGAGCGGCTACCTGGCCATCGTGTTGCTGATCGGCCTGGTGGGGGGCCTGGCCATGGGTGCGGTCGCTGCCGCCCGGCGGACGCAGTCGTCGTTCCCCGTCTACGTGGCCAGCACCAACCCGGCGCAGGTGCAGGCCTTCGACGCCTTTCTCGATCCGAACATCGGCGACAACGTCGGTTACTCGCCGGCGCAGGCCGAGGCCATCGCCCACCTCCCCCACGTGAAGTCGGCCACGACCATCGTCGGCTTCGACGCCAATCTCCAGCCCCTCTCCACGCTCCACGTGCACCAGGCTCCCGGTGAGAAGCCGGTCGTCTTCGAGGGCTCCACCGATGGCGAGTGGTTCCGCCAGGACCGCGTCACGCTCGTCGCCGGGCGACTGGCCAACCCGAACCGGCGCGACGAGGTGGTGATGAACGCCCAGGCCGCCGAGGAGCTGGGGCTGCACATCGGCTCCACGGCGCGCGTCGGCTTCTACTCCGACGCCGAGCTGCTCTCGCCGACCTGCTGTACGGCGAGCACCCCGCTGGCGGCGACGGTGGACCTCCGTCTCGTCGGGATCGTCGTGTTCCCCAACACGCTGGTGCAGGACGACGTCGATGCGCTCAACGCGCAGGCGGCGCTCTTCACCCCGGCGTTGACCCGGGAGGTGGAGCAGTGCTGCGCCACCTATTCGGGCAGTGCGCTGCAGGCCGACGGCGGCGCGCGCGGCCTGGCCCTGCTCACAACCGAGGTCGACCGCGCCACGGGGAAAGCGCTTACCGCCGCCGGCGCCGACGAGGGGAGCGGAGGGCCCGCGCTCGCCGTGGCCACGGCCGAGCGATCCATACGGCCCGAGGCCATCGCCCTCGGCGTGTTCGGTGGGATCGCCGGACTGGCCGCGCTCCTCATCGCCTTGCAGTTGATCGGCCGCCAGCTGCGCTCGGGCGCCGACGAGCTCGGCGTGCTCCGCGCCCTCGGCGTCGGGCCGGCCACGACGGTGCTCGACGGGTTGATCGGCATTCTGGCTTCGGTGGTGGTGGGCTCGGTCCTGGCGGTGGTGGTGGCGGTCGGACTCTCCCCGCTCGCCCCCATCGGCCCGGTGCGGCCGGTGTACCCGACGCCCGGGGTGGCCTTCGACTGGATGGTGCTCGGTCTCGGTGTCCTGGTGCTCATCGTCGTTCTCGGCGCCCTGTCGGCCGTCCTGGCCTACCGGGCCGCGCCACACCGGGTGGCGGCCCGCAGCCGGGGGATCGTCGACCGTTCGTCGGCCGTGGTCCAGGCGGCGGCCTCGTCGGGCTTGCCGGCGCCGGCGGTGGCCGGGGTCCGCTTCGCCCTGGAGCCCGGTGCCGGGCGCGACGCCGTGCCCGTGCGCTCGGCCATCCTCGGTGCCGTCCTGGCCATCGCCGTGGTGACCGCCACCTTCACCTTCGGATCCAGCCTGGACACCCTCGTCTCGCGTCCGGCGCTCTACGGATGGAACTGGAGCTCCATGCTGCTGTCGGGCTTCTCGGGCGACGAGGACCTTCCCCAAGGCCAGACGGACCGCCTGCTCAGCCACGATCCGTACGTGTCTGGTTTCACCGGGGTGTACTTCGACACGCTGGAGTTCGACGGCCGCACGGTGCCCGTTCTCGGCGCCGACCCGGGCACCCCGGTGCAGCCGCCACTCCTCTCGGGCAACGGCTTCGAGCGGTCGGACCAGGTGCTCCTCGGAGCGACCACCCTGGCCGAGCTACACAAGCACGTGGGTGACGTCGTCACCGTGAACAACGGCCAAACACAGACACGGCTCACCATCGTGGGAACCGCCACGATGCCGGCGATCGGCACGCAGAAGGAGCACCTCGAAATGGGGACCGGTGCCCTGCTCGACTACCGGATCATCCCGGCCACGGCGCGCAACCTCCAGCAGAGCACCGTGCCGGGTCCCAACGCTTACCTCATCCGCATCCGCACGGGGGCCAACCCCACCCTGGCCGCTCGTTCGCTACGCCGGATCAACGCGACGCTCAGCGCCTCGTCGGACGGCTCGGGCGGCGTCGTCGGTGTGCTGCGGCCCGCCGAGATCGCCAACTACCACTCCATCGGGAGTACGCCGGCGGTGCTCGGCGCCGCCCTGGCCGTCGGGGCGGTCGTCGCCCTCGGCCTCACCCTGCTGGCCTCGGTGCGCCGGCGTCGCCGGGACCTGGCCCTGTTGAAGACGCTCGGGTTCACCCAGCGCCAGCTGGCCGCGGCGGTGGCCTGGCAGTCGACGGTGGCGGTAGGGGTGGGGGCGATCGTCGGGGTGCCGCTGGGGATCGTCGTCGGCCGCATCCTGTGGGACCTGTTCGCGCGCGACATCCACGCCGTGCCCGCACCGAGCGTTCCGGCGCTGACCGTCGTGCTCACCGCCGTGGTCGCCCTCGTGCTGGCCAACGCCGTGGCCGCCATCCCCGGGCGGATCGCCGCACGGACCCCGACGGCGCTGATCCTGCGCTCCGAGTGAGGGTCGGGCGCAGCCTCAGGCGGGTTGGGCGAGGCTCCGCTCCAGCCAGGCCTTGAGGGACGGTTCCGAATCGGCGCCGATCTTGCGGCCGATGACCTCCTTCCCCCGCAACACGAGGAGGGTCGGGATGCTCTGGACCTCGAAACGACGGGAGAGGCCAGGAGCGTGATCGACGTTCACCTTCACCAGCTTGATCCGGTTGGCGAACTGGCGGGCCAGTGACTCGAGTGCCGGGCTCACCATACGGCAGGGCCCGCACCACTCGGCCCAGAAGTCGACGACGACGGGGATCTTCGCCTGCTCGACCACCTCGCTGAACTCTTCCTCCGTCGCCTCCACGATCCATGGCAACCAGGCGCCGCAGCTGCCGCATTTGGGCACACCGGCTGCGGCCGATGGCACACGGTTCTTCGTGCCGCAGCTCTCGCAACGAACGAGTTCGTGATGCACCCTCCCATTGTCGCGCCCGGTCGGGCTAACGGGTCGCCGTCTCCGATGCCGTCTCCGATGCCTGCTCCGCCAGCAGGCTCTGTCGGGCCTCGTCGTAGGCCGCGGCCTGGGACTGGTCGACCGCCGGGAGGTGGAGATCGAGACCGTCGATCGCATCGACGATGATCCCGCTGACGAGGGCGCGCAGGACCGGCTTGTGGTCGGCAGGGACGACGTACCAGGGTGCCCACTGCGTCGAGGTCGCGGTCAGCGCCTCCTCGTAGGCCTGTTGATAGGCGGCGAAGTGCGCCCTCTCCGTCAGGTCCGCGGGCGAGAACTTCCACCGCTTGTCGGGGTCGTCGAGACGGTGGAGAAACCGTCGACGCTGCTCGTCGCGCGACACGTGGAGGAAGAGCTTGACGATGCGGGTCCCGCTGCGGACCAGGTGGCGCTCGAAGGCGTTGATGTCCTCGTAGCGCTCCCGCCACATCAGCGTCCCCGCCGCCGTACCCGAGGGAAGATGTTGCGCCGCGACCAACTCGGGGTGGACCCGCACGACGAGGACCTCTTCGTAGTACGAGCGGTTGAAGATCCCGATCCGTCCCCGTTCGGGGAGCGCCCGGGCGCATCGCCAGAGGAAATCGTGCCGCAGCTCCTCGACCGAGGGCTCCTTGAAGGTGAAGACCTCGCACCCCTGCGGATTCACCCCGGACATCACGTGCTTGATGGTCCCGTCCTTGCCCGACGCGTCGGTTCCCTGGAAGATCACGAGCAGGGCCCATGTATCGCTGGCGTACAGCAACTCCTGGGCCGACTCGAGCTCCCGCTTGAACGTGTCGAGGGCCTGGTCGGCCAGCTCCTCGGCGTCGGCTCCCTCGGCATTCGATCCCGGGGCCTCGGCGTGGCCGTGTTGACCGAGCCAGTCGGCCTCCGTGCCCGTGGTGCTCCGACTCGCCAGGGCGGCCGGCTTGCCCGGGCGGACCTTGAGCTCGTGGATCGCCTCTGTAGGGAGTTTCACCGTCCACCTCTTCGCCTGGCCGAGGAGATCGCCCGAGGGCGCCGGCCGGGCAGCCCGACGATTGGCCCGTGGGCATTATGGCAGGCCATGACGGTTGCGCCCGTCACGAAATCATCCGCAAGGTCCATTGTGTGCCCGTCGACGGCACGCAAAGATTTGGCAGTGGCCAGTGCATCGACTTGTATCTGAGCATGGAGCACTTCCTCGAGACCTGGGGTTACCTGGCGGTTTTCGTCCTGAGTTTCATCTCGGCCATGGGCCTGCCGGTCGGCGCGGAGGTGGCCATCATCTACGGCGGGGTGCTGGCCAGCGGGAAGATCCCCAACGAACCGCACCACCTCAACCTGGTCGGGGTGATCCTGCTGGCCACGCTGGCCGAGCTGTTGGGCTCGGCCGTCGGCTATCTGATCGGCTACTTCGGGGGCCGTCCGCTGGTGGACCATCTGGGACGCTACGTGCTGTTGACCCACAAGGACCTCGACCGGGCCGAACGCTGGTTCGACCGCCGGGGGGAGCCCTTTGTGCTCTTCGGGCGGTTCATCCCGCTCCTCCGCTCCTTCGTCTCCTTCGCCGCCGGCCTGGCCGAGATGGCCTTTGCCAAGTTCGCCCTGTTCACCGTGGTCGGATGTGCCATCTGGTGCACCGCCCTGACCTGCCTCGGATACAGCCTGGGCTCGAGCTACGAACATGTGCTCAAGGCGTTCAGCTACGCCGGGTACGTGGCCGCGGCGCTGTTCGTGGTCGCCGTGGTCGTCCTCTTCGCCCACCGGCTACGCGTGGTGCGCCGGGAGCGGGAACGGGCATTGCAGCAGGAGCGATGAAGCGAGCGGAATGAACCATTCCGCTTCTGGCCTACACTCACAACGGTGGCAAGGACAGGAACGCGGGCGCCCTATCAGTTGACGTTCGCCGCCCTGGCGGTGGCGGCCATGGCGTTCTGCATCCTGCAGTCCCTGATCATCCCGGCCATCCCCTCGCTGGAGCACTCGTTGCACTCGTCGGCCGACGCCGTGGCCTGGCTGCTCACCGCCTACCTGCTGAGCGCCTCGGTCTGCACGCCGATCCTGGGCCGGGTGGGCGACATGCTGGGCAAGGAGAGGGTGCTGGTGGCCGTGCTGTTGGCGCTCACGGTGGGCACCCTGATCGGCGCCCTGGCCACCACGTTGCCGGTGATGCTGGTGGCCCGGGTCATTCAGGGCACGGGCGGGGCCATCTTCCCGCTGGCCTTCGGCATCATCCGAGATGAGTTCCCCAAGGAGCGGGTGGTGGGTGCCATCGGCATCCTCTCGTCGATCATCGGCATCGGCACCGGCCTGGGCATCGTCTTGGCCGGACCGATCATCGTCAACCTGAACTACCACTGGCTCTTTTGGGGCCCGATGATCCTGTGCGTGGTGGCCACCGTCACCACCATCTTCTTCGTGCCCGAATCGCCCATACGGACCCCCGGCGGCATCAACGCCCCCGGGGCGCTCTTCATGTCCGGTTGGTTGGTGGCCGGCCTGGTCGCCGTCTCCGAGGGCCCCACCATCGGTTGGGGAAGCACCGCGGTGATCGTTCTCTTCGCGCTGGCCGCCGTGTTCGTCGTGTTGTGGGTCCGCTCGGAGAACCGGTCGGACTCTCCCTTGGTGGACATGAAGATGATGCGGATCCCCGAGGTGTGGACGACCAACCTCTGTTCGCTGCTGTTCGGTTTCGGCCTCTTCGTGATGTTCACGACGGTGCCGCAGTTCGTCGAGACGCCGGCGCGCTACCACTACGGCTTTGCCGCGTCGGTGACCCAGTCCGGGCTGGACCTGCTGCCCTTCGCCCTCGCAATGCTCCTCATCGCCCCGCTCACCGGTTGGCTGTCGAACGCCCTCGGGGGTCGCCGGGTCCTGTTGGGCGGCTGCCTGTTCGCGGCGTTCGCCTATCTCTCGCTGTCGCTGTGGCATGCCCACACCTGGCAGGTGATGTTGGCCGCCGGGCTGCTGGGTGTGGGGATGGCCCTGGGCTACGCCGCCATGTCCAACCTGGTGGTGCAGGCCGTGCCGCAGTCCCAGACGGCGGTGGCCACCGGGATGAACACCAACATCCGCAACATCGGAGCCGCGGTCGGGGCCGGCGTGGCCACCAGTGTGGTGGTGAGCAGTCTCCTCCCCGACGGGACGCCCTCCGTACACGGGTACATCGTGGCCTTCGCGATCTCCGCCGTCGGCCTCCTGATCGCCGCGGTGACCGCCCTGCTCATCCCCCGGCATCCCCTTCACGCGGTGGATCCCGCCGATCAGGCCAGCGCCATCTCGGCCGGTGCGGCCGCCGTCGTCGGCGCCGCCTCGGGGGTCGAGTGATGACGCCGGCGCCAGGGGCGCAGGCATCGCCCCGTCCACTGCGACGGGATGCCGAGTTGAACCGGGAGCGCATCGTCGCGGCGGCACACGACGTCTTTGCCGAGAGCGGCTTCGAGGCCTCCATGGAGCGGGTCGCCCACCGGGCCGGCGTCGGGGTGGGAACGCTCTACCGCCGATTCCCCAACAAGGAGGGCCTGGCCATCGCCATCATGGAGATGGTCAGTGGGCGCACCCGGCAACTGGTCGACGAGGTACTGAGGACCGCCTCCCCGGCCGAGGGCATCTTCGAATTCCTGCGGCAGTGCGTGGCCATGCCCTCGAGCCTGCGCGCCCTGGTCGCCCGTTCGCCGCGTCTGGCGGAGGCCCACCTGGCCATGGTCGAGACCCTCGAAGCGCCGGTCACCACGCTGATCGAGGACGCTCAGGCGGCCGGCTTCCTGCGGGGCGACGTCACCTTCGGCGACATCGCCCTCATCCTGCTCTCGGTGCGAGGGGTCGAGGATCGGTGGGACGCGGGGGAGGCGGATGCCAAGCTGGGCCGGCAGCAGGGCGAGCGCCATCTGCAGCTGCTGATCGACGGGCTACGCGTCACGGACTCCGCCTTGCCCCACCGCCCGCTGTCGCGCGCCCAGCTCGACGAGCTGCTGGTCAGGGAGTGAGCGGAACGTCCCTCGCCTGGCCCACATCTAAGGGAGCAGCGTTGCGGGCAATGCGGTCGCGCCGGTGGAGCCAGATGACGTAGGTCACGATGCCCGGGATGATCGGGAGGACGTATACCATCAACCGCCAGATGAGATCGGCGGCCAAGGCCCGAGACGAACTTGCGCCGAACGCCGTCATCAGGCTGATGAACGCGGCATCGAGTGTCCCGAGACCTCCCGGCGTTATCGGAATCGCACCCGCCAGCCGGGCGATCGTGTAGGAGGTGAACACCGCGACAAGGGTGACCTGTCCCGCCGTGATGCCCACGGCCCGCACGATGATGAGCACCAGAACGAAGCCCACGAGCTGATTGGCCAGCGTCGTCGCGGTGAGGGGCCAACCTCGCCGGCGAACGATGTGGGCGGTCTGACTCTTGAACTCGGAGAGGGAGCGCTCAATCCGATCCGTTGCCGGTTTTCCAAAGAAGTGCAGTACCCAGTTGACCACACGGTCGGCCAGCCGCCCGAGCCAGTGGGTCCAGGCGGCGAAACGGAAGACCAACCACGCTGCCACCCCCGCGACGACCATGGCGACCACGCCGGCCACGGCGGCGTCGAGCACCCGCGCCGTCGGGTGCGCCGTGATCGCCAGTAGTGCGACGGCCGCGAGGGGTAGGCCGAGCTTCGCGGCGAAGTTCCAGATGCCGGTCGCGATGATGGCGGTGGAGATGTCGACGGCGGAAAAGCCGAAAGAGGAAAACATCTTGTACGTCATGCCGATCGCCACGGCGCCCCCGGCAGGGACCGTATTCGCGATCGCACCGGTGGTCTCTATTTCGAGGAAGCCGTCCCAGAACCGGAGTCCGGGCAGCGCGGCCTGGTAGGGCCAGACGCCGGAGATCTGATTGACGAGGGCAACCCCGGCGATGGCCGCCCACCACCCGGCGTCGAGGTGGGTCATGGCGGCCCAGGCGTGGGAATAGCTGGCGAACTTGGGGACCACCTCGACGAGGATCAGGAGCAGCAGGACGAGGCTGGCGGCGACACCGAGCACCTTGTGCCAGCGCGGCGTCGGCTCGAGGAGTCCCGGCTGGCCGACCGTCATTTCAGGTGGAGATCGAGCACGGCTGACCAACGAGTGGAGGAGGTCCCCCGCAGAGCAACGCCTGGCGTGCCATGTGGAGCACCGTAGACCCAACGTTGGGCCCTCGAACCCGGATCGGACCGCTCCGTTCCGTCCCTCCCCGAATGTCCAGCTGAATGGCTGATTCTGGCCTCATCGGCCGAACGCCACGTGCGCAGACCCCGGCGGATTGTTGGGCCGGTGTTGGGACGAAGTCCAGTGCCCGTAGGGCGCAAGGTCACACAATGAAGTGCACCAAATGGTCTCGCCGTGTGATGTTCTGCGAGCGTTACGACAGACAGGCGTTGGCATGCCCAAAAGCGAAGCGGAACGAACCAGGTCGCCCGGCCGCGACCTCACTCACTGACCGTGTCTTCCACGCGTCGCGAGAACCGTCGTAGAAGCTGTCGGGCACGCGGTGCCCAGCGGCTCGGTGGTCATCGAGATGTTGCATCATTGCGTCGCATGTTTCGGTCTCGGTCCTATCGCCCTTGCCGAGGCCACATCGAAGACAGACCAGGCGGTAGGTGCGGAGGCTCAAGGTGACCACCACATCGCTGTCCGGATCCGGAGCTTCGGAGAAGAAGGGCACAGGCGCAGATTATTGCCCAATTGGGCATGGTGACCAGGTCGAGGACCGTTTCGTCCGGAAGGATCCGCAACCGTTGGTGATGGCGTTGCGACAGCTACAACGGCGTTTCCCTCAGGCTGGCGATCCCAAGCGAGCCATCACCCTCGGTCGTCGCGGTGCTCGCGCTCGTCGGCCTCGATCCGGCGTTGGGCTCGGCCGACTGCTCCAGCGCGCCGGGCGCAGGTGGCAGGTCATCGAGAAAGTCAGCGGTCGGCACGAAGAACAGGCTTCCGGTGACCGCCGTCGAGAAGTCGAGGATCCGGTCGTAGTTCCCTGGGGGATCGCCGAGAAACATATTTTCGAGCATCTGCTCGGTCACACTCGGCGTGGCCGCGTAACCGATGAAATACGTACCAAACTCGCCTCGACCGACCGCCCCGAACGCCATGTTGTCGCGGAGGATCTGGCGTTGTATGCCGTCCGGGCCGACGATGGTGTTCAATGCCACGTGGGAGTTGCTCGGTTTGACCTCGTCGGCCAGCTCGACGTTCGACAGCTTCCTGCGTCCAACGACAAGCTCCTGGGCCTCGACGCTGAGAGCGTTCCACAACGCCATGTCATGTAGGTACTTCTGGACGATGACGTAGCTGGAGCCCTCGAAATTCGGGTCTTCTGCACCGATGGTGACCGCGGCCGCCGCCGCGTTTCCGGTTGGGTTCTCCGTCCCGTCGACGAATCCGAGCAGATCACGATCGTCGAAATATTTGAATCCGTGTACTTCATCGACGACGACGACCGATCCCCTCAGGCGATCCATGATCAGCGACGCCAGCTCGAAGCAGAGATCTGCCTGTGTGGAGCGGATGTGGAACAACAGGTCCCCAGGAGTCGACACCGCGTGGTGGTGTTCGCCGCGAAGTTCCTTGAAGGGGTGGAGCTCGGCGGGTCGGGGCCCGGCGAACAGCCGGTCCCAGGCGTCCGAGCCGATGCCGGTCACGAGGGTCAGGCCAGCTGTCGGCACCCGGAACCCAACGGTGCGCTCGAGGCCGGCGAGATCAGCAAGGAGGTCGCGCACAACCTCTTCCGCCCCGGGCTCGACTGTGGCGACGAGGAAGAGCGCCGCGGCGGTGAGCGGGGTGAGCACCGCTTGGGGCTCTTGGAGCCGGACGGGCGAGCCCGCTTCTGTCGGCGTGGTCACTCGGGTAGCGTACGTGAACTCCCGCCCAGCCCATCCGGCCCCGTCCCGCCGTCCGGCCCGTCCAGGTAGAAACCCCTTTCGGTCGATGGACGACGTCCCGCGTGTTACCTCGTCCGGGCAATCCGCATCCGTCTTCGATCACGTTGTGACCACGTAGGGTGCCCGGAACCTGTCAAGAAGAACGAAACACGGCGGCGCAGATCGGTTCGGTGGTGGTACCACCACGCCGGACTGGTTGGCTGACCCCCTTGTAGGTTCCGGTACTCCGGATCACACTCAGGCCAGGAGGTCGACTTGGCCGTTCTCACAATGTTGCTGCGAGCCTCATTCCGCCTGCGGTGGCGCTCGTGGGTCTCCCTCTGCCTGCTCATCGCGCTGGCAAGTGGCCTTGTCCTCGCCGCCACAGCGGCGGGGCGCCGGAGCGATTCGGTCTTCACCCGATACGAGGCAGCGCACGGGTATGACGCCTTTCTCTATGCCATCAAGCCGATCCCCAAGATCGCCACCCTGCCCGTTGTCGCCACATCCACGCTCGTAGGGCTCCCTACTTCGGGGACCCCGACCTGTGCCTGCTCCCGTCCGATCAATTTCGATGACTTCGGCGTCTTTGAGGTGCCGCCGAGGCAACTGAGCCATATGGTCAAATTGGAGTCGGGCCGAATGCCTGACCAGTCGGACCCCTACCAGGTGCTTGCGTCGTTCACACTGGCGCAGGACGACGGTGTGCACGTCGGCACCGTGATTCGCATCCCCTTTGTCGCCCCGTCTCAGCGCAGCGCCGTGCTGAACAACGCCAACATACGGCCGGCCGGTCCGACCGTCTCGCTGCGCGTGGTGGGGATCGAAGCATCCGAGATCGAATTCCCGTCCGGCGGCAGCCCCACCTACGACCTCTACACCACCTCGGCCTTGGCGCGGATGCTGAACCCACAGACGGTCGTGCTCTACGCCGACTTCGTCCAGCTTCGCCATGGCGCGGCCGGCTTCTCGCAGTTCCAAACTCAGGCGAAGGCGTTGGGGGGCCTCTCGGTCACCGATATCGACAACGAAGCGGCCGAGATCGAATCCTCGATCCGCCCCCAGGCCGTCGGATGGTGGATCCTGGCCGGTCTCACTGCGCTGGTCGGGATTACCGTGGTCATCCAGGCGCTGGCTCGACAAGCCACGGTGGAAGCCGAGACGTACGCCACGTTGAGTGCTCTGGGAGTCTCCCGGCGTCAGCTCGTGCTCGTGAGCATGGCCAGGACCCTTTTCGTTGCTGTCGCGGGAACGGTCGGCGGAGTGGTTCTTGCATTCTTGGTTTCTCCGCTCACCGTGGTGGGCGAGGTCCGATTGGCCGATCCGTCCACCGGGTTCGTCTTCGACGCGCCGGTGCTGTTGCTCGGCGGGTTGGCCGCGATCGCCAGCGTCCTCGCCTTGGGCATATGGCCGGCCATCCACACGGCGAAGTCAACTCGGCCAGGCGCAACAGCACCGATGACTCGGCCCTCGCGGATCGTTTCGTTCCTCGTCGGCGCCGGTGCCCCACCCAGCGCGTTGATCGGCGTTCGGCACGCGCTCGAACGGGGCCGGGGGCGCAACGCCGTCCCCGTCGGCTCGGCCTTGCTTGGGGCGGTCCTGGCCGTCACCGCACTGTGTGCGACCGCCGTCTTCGGCGCCAGCCTCACCCATTTGACCAGCACGCCCACCCTGTACGGCCAGCCGTACGACGAGTGGTTCTCTGTCAACCAGACCGGCTATTCGACGCAGAACCTCCAGATGCTCTCCAGCCTCGAACACGCCCGCGGCATCGCGGACATCACCGCCGGACTTGTCGGCAACCCCACCATCGATGGCGTGGCCGAGTCCGGCATCGCGGGGCAGAGCCTCCGTGGCCCCATGCTGGCGACGGCGACCAGCGGCCACCTTCCCCAAGGTCCCGATGAGGTTGCGTTTGGGGCGACGACCCTGCACCAGCTGGGTGTCCGTATCGGATCGCTCGTCCGCGTGAGGGTGGCGGCGGCCGCGGACAAGAAGCCGGGGATGTTCCGGGTGGTGGGGACGGTGGTCTTCTCGCCCGGGCTGACCACCGGGGGGCTGGGTGACGGGGCCGTGTTCACCCTCCCGGGCATGCTGTCTTTGGCCGGCCGATGCCCAGCGGGCCCGCACCAGCAGGCGTGTGTCATCAAGTCGGTGATCGCTGCCGGTGGTGCGTTTCTCGTGCGCGCCGTCCCCGGCCGGCAGGGACACATCGCCCTCACGCGACTGAACCGGGAGTATCCCTCGGATGTGAACTTCCCGACGCCGCCGACCAACCTGGTCAACTTCGGGCAGGCGGTGAACTTTCCCCTTATTTTCGGAGCGATTCTCGTCCTGTTCGGTGCTGCGACCCTGCTCCACGTCCTGGTCGTCAGTGTGACGAGGCGGCGCCGGGAGGTGGGCCTGCTCAAGGCTCTCGGGTTCGTACGGCGCCAGGTGGCCTTATGTGTCTCTTGGCAGACGACGACCGTCGCGCTGGTTGGCATCGTCATCGGAGTTCCAGCCGGCGTGGCCGTCGGTCGAGCGGTGTGGGGGCTCTTCGCGCACAGCCTCGGCGTTCTGGCGGTGACGGAAGTGACTGCCTGGGTCATCGTGGCCGTGGCTGCCGCGACCATTGTCGTGGCCAACGTGCTGGCCATCGGCCCTGCCATCGTTGCCGCCCGCAGCCCGTCGGCGTCGCTCCTCAGGTCGGAGTGAGCTCGGGAAAATGTTGTGCCCGGAGCGGGACTTGAACTCTCGCCCAGGTCATCCGGGTCCGTCCACGCCGTCCGCAAATGTCCAGCAAAATGGCCCATTTCGGCTCTCGGCCGACGGCCTCATGGGGCTCTGTCCGGGGCAATCCGCAAGCGTCTGTGACCTTCGTTGTGACCCGTCAGACGCTGTAGTTGCTGGCGATTTGCTGAAGGATGAGACCTGGATCACGTCCGCTGACCCTGCTCAGCTCAACGAGGAGGACGGAGGCTAATTTCGCCAACCCCAGGGTTTGAGCAACCTCGGATTCCGGACCTTCGTCTATGGCCTGATGGAGGATGTCCCACACAAGCTCGTCAGGCCCAACACCAGGGCCAGCCTCTAGCCACGCGGTCAACACGGCGATACCTCGCGGAAGCTCCTTCATGGAGTCGTCCACACTCACAGGCGGCCACCCCTCCGTCTGGCGAAGACTCGGTCCAGCTCTAGGGCCAGCTCGGTCTCGTCGATGGGCGTGGCCGGCCGGCCGTGCTTGATCTTGCCCCGCCAGGAGAGGATCTGCGCGACTCGCTCGGCGGTAAGGGCCATCGCGTTAACGCTAGCGGCTCCAACCCCCTCTCGCGAGGGGGGGTCGCCTCGTGTCGCCCCCCCATGTGCTGTAGGCGTCCGCGTAGCTCGTCGAGATCCCTCTCGTGCGGGTGCTCCGTCCCCGGGGGGCGTGCTCGAGTTCGCCCCCCCCCGAACCGCTCAAACCCGCCCTCGCTGCCCGGCGCCAGATGAGCAAGGGGGCGCTGGCGATGGCGGCGGGCGAAGGCGGGCCGATTAGAAACTAATCACCCCACCCGCGACCTCGCGAAGCTGGTCGGTGTCAGTCAGACGCGCATCGTCCAGGCCAACGTTTAGGCGTCGGCACGAGACGCCTCGTGGTGTCTTTCGCGTCGCCACCGCCCAGGAGCGCAAGGTCAGCGCGACCGGTCCCGGAACCTCTCCCGGTACTCCTGCTGCGCGACTCGGTGCCGCGTCTGCATGGCTGAGATTTCGGCATCGTCGAACAAGTCGGAGACGATCAGGGACTTGTCGACGTTGACCATCATGGCCACCGGGACGGAGTCCAGCCGCTCCGCTCTCCCCTCCTGGTCGAGCTCGGCGAGCGGGACCGCCCAGATGACCTCGATGCCGGGTGGCTGCTCGACCGGGCCGCCGGCAAGCTCATACGCCGCCCGCTCCGCAGCCGCTTCGGCGGCCACCCGGTTGATGAAGGCGGTGAGGGCTTCCCTCGCTCCGGGGAGGTTCTGCTCGACCGCCCATTGGTGCTGCTCGAACTCACGGTCGTCGACGTCGCTCATGGCACCCTCTCGATTCTCGCGCTGCGCTGTGACTGACAACCCCTCGCCCCGGGGCCCGGCGTGTGGACCGCTCCTAGGCGCCGGGCCCCGGAGGAGAACTCCACCGAGGCCGACCCGAACCCTTCGCGCAAGGTGGTAGGGCCGGACCCCGGTGAAGAACACCCCCGCCCGGGGCCGGGCCCGAGGAGGTCGGCCCCGGTGGGGAGATCGACATCATTCGTGATACGTCGCCGTCGACGTTGCGGCCGAGGCACCGTTCGGCAAGATCGTCGACTGCACCTGGTAGACCTCGACGCCTCGGAAGGCAACGCTCTCGAAGGTCTCAATGAACGTCTCGTAGTCATTCGTCGCATCGAGCACGCTGTCCCTCACAACTCCGAGGTCGAGCCGGCCGCCATCCAGAAACTGAAATGATCCTTCGACGAACAGCAACCACGACAAGACGAACGCCCCGTCGGATGTCTGGCCGGGCCATTGCGGCTCAGCGCCGGGCGTCGCCAACGGGAAGAACTGATTCGGGATGGCGCTGCCACCGTTGCCGTAGGTGCCGGCCTTGAGCCCGTCGAGGGTCCAAATGACATTGATCCCGCGGGTGTCGAACCAGTCGGCGATCTGCGAATCGGAAATGGCCAACGAGTTCTGACTGCCGGCGTTGTCGTGCGCCAGCTCTCTCGCCATGTCGCTCCGGATCACGCCCATCGCCCACGCCGGGAACACGGCGGTCATCGCCGCAGTCCGGGGGATTCGGTGGCTGTGCAAGTAGCCCTCTCGCACCAGATCAACACTGGCGAGCAAGTCCCGAGTCGCACCGAGGTACTTCGATGCGAGGATCTGGTTTGAGGCGTTGTACATGTGCGTCAACAGGTTCAGCTCGGCCTCTCTCGCAGAGATGGCGATGGCCTGCTCCGTATTGCTGGCGATTTGCTCCGGAGCGAATCTCGATTGCATATTCCCGAACTCCACGCGGGTCGGGATCGCATCGACGTAGACCGTTTGCACCGTGCCGCAGGCGACCTGCCACACGGGCTTCAACGCGCCCGCCGGGTTCGCATCGGTCGCCTCGGTCCATACCGTCACCGATGTGCCGGCGCCCGACGCTGTCCCCTGCAACGAGGGCACGCCGACGTCTGGCGGAGTGACGAAAGAAACTCCACCTCGTGTTGCCTGAAATGCTGGCAAATTGTCCCGTAGCGGCCTGTCCGCCGTCGACCAGGTCGGCACCGAATAATCGATCGATAGGGGCAGACAGACTCCTCCGGATGCGGTCAGTGAACCATCGTGCTTGCTCACACGGGGAGCCGTGATCCCGCACACCGCGTTCAGCTTGGCGGTGTTGATCTCAGTGTCGAGGCCGAGCTGCCTCTCGGGCGGGAGGTCCCAGGTTGCCTTGGCGACGAGCTTTTGTCTCCGTCCCGTGCTGCCGTCGGGCCCGAGCTGGCGCAACGTCTCGGCCATCAGTTCGCCTAGCTCCGTCGAGTTTCGGAGCGGCGCGCCCGGCACGATGCCCCTCGCTGCGAGCGCGGCCGTGATCGTCACGGCGCTCCCGCCACCGTTCCCGTGTAGCTCGGGGGAGCGTGTTGCCCGTGAGCCAGCGGCCATGCGCTCGATGTGGGTGCCGGTCACCCCGCGGGGAGCACCGGCGGCGGTGACCGGGGCGGGCGCCTTGGCCTGGCTGATCATTCCAGCCAATTCGAACGCTTCCGTGAGGAGGGCGAGCCGCTCTTCGGCTTCCTTGAGGGTCAACGTCATGGTTGCCTTTCGTCGTGTACATCCATCGTGCGGCAGGTGCCCGGCGCGCTCAACGACCCGCCGCCCGAAACTTAGATTCGTTGACCGGTACGGATAACTCGGGATCGAACCGGCAACCGCAGTCGGGGCACACAACATTGCAGGGTGCGGCCCATCCGTCCTTCGCTGCCTGGCGGACCCTTCTCACGGCCAGTGCATTGTCCGCCTGAAGCTTGAACTCCTTCCGACGCCACTCCGATAGGACGACCGCTGGCAGTCGAACCAGGCGAGAGGTGCCCGGACCGCTGTCGACCTCCACGAGGCCACGTTCCTTGAGGCTCGAAACGAGGGCTCGGCCTCTCCGCTGCTCCACGTTGAGCACGGAGGACAACTGCGGCACCGTAAGGCCCCGCGGGTGAGCCGACAGGGCTTCGAGGGCCGCCCGTTGGGAGTGTCCGAGCCCGCGGGACATCAGGCGACCCGCCTCGCTTGGCGCAGGTGGCGCCGCTGGCGCTCGGACGTGCCGCCCCAGATGCCGGTTTTCTCACCGTTGGCCAGCGCGTATTCGAGGCACTCCGGGCGCACGACACAGCCCCGGCACACTTCCTTCGCCTCCCGGAGCGACGCTCCGCGTTCGGGGAAAAACAGGTCCGGGTCGAGTCCCTGACAGCTCGCTTTGGCGAAGAAGCGCGGGCGGGGCTGCGTGAGGACGACAACGAACTGCGGTTGGTTGGGGTTCATCGCCACCCGCTTTGCCCCGGCCCCCGGTAACCGGGATGGCGGCGGGCACGCTGGAACTCGGTCAAACGGTCGACGGGGCGCTGCTCGCCGGGGCGCACGACCGCTGGCGCTGCGCCATCGGGGGGCGCCGATGACCTCGGGGGGACGAGCTGGACCTTGGGGACGTCGCCGGTCGGGATGTGCATCCGTGCGCCGCCGAACGATTTCTCGACCAGCGCGGTCGCCGCCATGCCGAGCGCGACGCATCGGTCCTCGTGCTTGCCCGGGTCGTGCTGGACACGCGTCATGCCAGGGAGTGTCTCTTCCAACCTCACGTTGGCAAGCTCGTCGATCAGCCCGGCGTCGTCGTAGATGTCGAGCAAACCGTCCCTCAAGAGCGTGAAAAGTGTGGTCGCAATGGCCCCGTACCGTCGGGGGCTGTAGCTCCACTCCTCGACGGCCACGCCCTGCCGGCGGAGGCGCTGACTGAGGCCGATGCTCTGCCAGGGATCGAGTCGAAACTTGGGTCGCCCAAAGCGGCGCCACGCCTCCATCAGCGCCAGCTCGACTTCGGCGAGCTTGACCTCGTCCTCCTTCGTGCCCGCGAAGACGATCATCCTGTCGAGCACGACACGCCGGGTCCGTGATCCCTCCTCTACCGCTTCGCTGTGACAGACGGCGATCGCCGTGCGGTCGTGACGGAGCCCGAGGTCGACGCCCACGCGATAGGTGACGCCGGGCCGGTAGTCCTGCGGCCCGTCGAGACGCACCGCGGCGCGCAGGTTCTCGACCGAGGTCAGCCGGTCCTCGGACGCGGTCCAGAGGCCGAGATGCAGCCGGGCGTACTGCGAATCGGTCAGGAGTGCCTTCTGCTCGACCAGCGCATCCGCCGAAACCCACGGAACGGGACCGACGGTCTCGCTGAGCCGCCAGGCTGGTGAGGTCCGGGCACGTTCGCGCACCGCGAAACTCCAATGCGCCGGGTCACCAGGGCTCGCCAAGATGACCAGGCGGGCGCCGCTGACCTTGGGCACGGCGCTGAGAATGCTGATCCACGTGCCTCGCAGCGCGGTGGGCCAGATCGTCAGCTCATCGAGGATGAACAGGCTTGCACGGAGCCCGAAACTCGACGCCTCGTCGGCGCTGATGACCTCAAGGCGAGTGCCAGTAGGAGTCGAAGCGGTGTAGCGGTCGACGGTGATGGCGTCGCGCAGGCCCGGGGTCCGGCTGACGTAGCCGGAGAGCGCATCGGTGAGCAAACGAGCCTGATCGCGGTCCGCGGCGAGTGCATAGGCACGCCCTCCGGGCGGTATCTGCTCGACGAGCATGGCCGCGGCCACCCCTGCGAGGTCGCTCGTCTTGGAACCCGACCGCGGACGGGTCAGAAAGTGCAAGCGTGGGCCGTCGTCAGCGGGTTCGAGGATGCCCGCGGCGTCGTCCCATTGCCACGGAGCCGCCACCTCGCCCCAACGCTGCCCCGATTCCATGACCAGACCGGCCAAGACGGCCATTGCGGCGTTCATTCGGACCCCTGTGAGCTGGTTTCCGCCCCCTGTGCGCTCGTGTGCGCCGCGTTAACGGTCGGCGTGGCACCGTTGGGCGCCGTGGCGGCCTGCAGGGCGGCAGAGCGGGCCTCAATGAGGCGTGCACCTTCACGTTTGAGCGCGGCCAGCTCGTCCTCAGCGCCCGGCACGGCGGAGAACGTGGCGAGCAACTTGGCGAACGAGACCGGATCGAGCCCCATCTGCGATCTCAGGTGCGCAGCGCGGCCGTGCAGACGATCGCTCAATGCGGCAGCGGGCCGCGGCGCGCCATCGTCGTCGAGCAAACCGACCTCGTTGAGCCAGTCGTCGACGATCTGCGCCTTCGCCTCGGTAACTGACCACGCCTGGACCGTTAACCGGAACGCTGGGCGGCTCAGCCAGGGCGCGTCCTGCAGCACCTCGGCGGCGAGCTGGGTAACGAGTGGGCGCCAGCGACGCTCAGAGTGCGCGCCGTGCTGCATCGCCACGACGTTGTCGCTCTCGAATGGCGGATGACGCGGCGGATGACCCGGTCTGCAGGTCACCGGACGTCACCCAGCGTGCGACTGTGAGTCTCGCTGCCTTCGCGCTGTAGGTCCTGGTCACGCGCTGGCCGCGGTCGGTCGAGCAGTCCGGAGTCACAGTGAAGGTCACAAGCCGGTCGCGTGCGCGGGGGGTTCCTCCGATGCGTGGCGACCGCTCGTGAGCGTGCCGCGGCGCGCTTCCCTGCCGCGGCCGCGCTCGTGCTCCCCGCTGTCGTCGTCTCGCGTCTCGTTGTTAGCGAGGGCGCGCTCGTCATCGTGCCCACCGCGGTGTCGGTCGCCATGTGCGCCGGCTCTGCTGCTCGCGCAGTCCGTTCGCCGCTCTGCACGCCGGGCACCACGTCTTGCCCTCGTGCTCGAACCACCACGTACAACACGGATGTTCGGCGGCGCCGGTGGTGTCGGCCGTCCAACTCGGCTCGCCGCAGTAACGACAAGGACTTGACACAACCAAGGAAGGAGGGCTTATAGGTGTGCCACCGCCCGCCTTGGTTGGCGTGGCGGCGGACATGGAACCGGGGCGATCAACACGGGCGGTCAACCGCCCTGGTTCTTTCCCCAGCATGACGGCCATCTACTCCGACTCCCTGACCCAATCCGGGCGCTCAGGGTCCGCCCGTGTTGGCGTCAGACCCCACAGCGGGCGGTTCTTGGTGATCCCGGCCTCGATTCGACCGACCATGTCGTGGGCGATGACGTGGTTGTCCACGAGGTCGCCGATGGCGGCGTCGAACACCTTGCGGTCACCACCGACGAGCTTCTTCAACTCGGTCTTCGTCATCGTCCACGGACAGTCGGCCAGGGCCTCACAGATCAGCGTCTTCGCCCGCTTGGTCCGGTCGCTGGGCTTTTCGGCTGCAGATGATCCCCGTGATTCGGCCCGGCGCAGCTCCCAAGTGATCTCCCCGTCGTGGGTGCAGGTGGTCTCGTCGAATCGCCCGATCTCAAGGTCGAGTTCCCATGTCGTGCCGCCCCACTGGCGGGAGCCGATCTCCAAGGTCAGCTTGAACGAGCCGGCGGCGACGTCGGGGTCCTCCCGATGTTCGAGTAGGACCCAGGTGTCGGCCCATTCGCCCGAGCCGGCCATCGTGATGCGCTTCAGCGACATCCCCGAGCCCGTCTGGTTCATGTGGTTGTTGATGAGCAGGCTGGAACCGCCGTCCATGCACGGTGTCGAGAGCTGGTTGAGCAGTGCGCCCTCTTGGTGGAGATCCGATGCCTTTGTCGCAGCCCCGTGGTAGGCGTACCACGGGTCCACAGTGGTGAGTCCAGGCTCAATCTCGACCAGGTCGGCCTGCAGGGTGTCCTGGAATATGGGGCTGGCGATCGGTGCCACGTCGAAGACGGGGTGAAGGTCGAGATCGGTCCACTCGACGCCCATCGCCGAACAGATGCGCCGGGTCCGTCTCTTCCACAACGCCCGACCACCTTCACCCACGTAGGCAAGGACCGGGAGCGCCTTGGCGGGCATAAAGGTGTTGAAGATCGGCTTGCCACTCGCCAGCCCGACCGAGATGAACGACGTCAGGTAGGTCTTCAACGTCTTCATCTCGCCCGCCAGCTGTCCATACGTCGGCCGGGCCAGGAGCCCACTGACCAACCACTCGAAATCGTCGGACTCCTCTGCAAGCTCGGCCATGCTCCAACGCCTCAGCCGGGACACGACCGTGGTGGGCTCGGCGACCCTCAGCCGACTTGTGGCCGACTCCGCCGCGCCCAGGTCGCCGGCGTAGGCCGCCTCGATGAGGTCCCGGGCGTTTTGGATCTGTTCCCGGCGACGGGCATGGTCAGCGACGATGGTGGCGTAGTGGCGGACGTGGGCGATCGACGGGACTTCGGCCTGAAGCCGGATGAGCACGGACGGGTCACCGAGAAGACCGCAGCGTTGTAGTTCGTCGCCGACGATCGTCACGTCGACCGGCTTGTCCCGGTCCACGAGGGCCCGGATGGCGGCGAAGATGTGGCCGTGGGTCGGCTTGTAGAAGTCCACGGCCGCGCACTTCTCGATGGCGACGGCGGCCGCGTCCCCGGAGAGCAGCATGGCACCGAGGAGAGACTCCTCCGCGTCGAGGTTGTGCGGGGGGACCCGTGCCGGTTCGGTCCGTTGCGCTGGCAGCGTCACGGCTCGGGCTCGATTCCAGCCGCGTCGAACGATCGCTGCGCGTAGTTCAAGCTCCGACGGGCCAGTTCAATCCCGCTGATCGGGTGCACCTGACGCCAGAGGATGGCATCGAGGAGGTCTCTGACCGCCAGGACCCGGGACAGGCCCTCGGCCTCACACCCGTCGCACTCACGCCGGCCGTCGGTCACCGAGCCTCCCGCTGCGGTAGCTGCACCACCTCCGCGTCGGTCGTGCCGGGCTCGGGTGGGGGATCGATGCCGAGAAGGGCCCTGGCCGCAGCGACGGGAACTCTGATCGCCCTACCAAACCGGAGGGTTGGGATTTCACCCCGGCGCGCTGCCTCGTATGCGCTCGAACGTCCCAACCCGAACCACGGCGCGGCGGTCTCGATCGAGACGGTCGGCACGTCCTCGGGCTTCGGGACCGAGATGCCCAGCAGCATCGCGGTCAAGATGACGACCCATAGCGCCAGGGTCAGCAGAACGCTCCCACCAGCCACCGCCCGTTGGAGCGCATCGAGGAAAGCTCGGAACTTGATCGCGTGGGCCCGCCGTGGCTGGACCTGGCCGTGCTCCCACCGCAGGTAGGTCATGGGCGATACGCCGTTTGCTGCGGCGGCCTCCCGGACGCTCACCCCGGCGTTCTCCCTGATCTCCCTCCGCACCGCAGGGCTGGGAAGCCGCGACTCGCGAATCTTCGTGACGAGGGAGTCGAACTCCGCTGGCTCGGGCTGTAGGGCCATATCGCCCACGGTAACGACCTGGGCCATAAAGGTCAATGTTTGGGTAGGTTCGACGTTAGGTGGCGAGAACTTAGACGGTAGTGATACGATTCAGTTCGTGAACATCGTTGGGATCGCCGCCGGGGGATGGATGTTCTACAGCCATGGGAAGCCTGCCGACCTGGAACTGATCCGGGTCCGTTTCGCACTCTCAGAGGGTGGGCGGCTGGAACCCGTCGAGATGTACCTCGAAGGGCACCCAACGCTGACGGGCGAGATGCTGCGAACCATCCCTCTCGCCTCGATGGAGGCCGCCGCCAACGGACACTGGCGCCAGATGCTGCTCGACTCGATCGGAGAGGCCGGGGCAGTGGTCGATAAGGCGACCGACAAGTGGCTGACCATCATCGGCGGTGGTCATCGGGAGCACATGTTGTCCATCGGCGCGGACCGTGCGAAGCAGATACGGCGCCAGACGCTCCGCCTTCGCATCCCGCAGGGACACAAGCGCCCGGACGGCTTCTACGCAAGGGTTGCCGAGATGTACCTCGCACTCACCGAGAGCGGCAGCCGTCGACCCGCCCCAGAGATCGCAGAAGCGAACGACGTGCCGGTGTCGACGGTGCACCGATGGATCGCCGAAGCCCGCCGTCGGGAGTTGCTCCCGGACGGGCGACAAGGAAAGGCAGGCTGACCATGACCAGGCAGCGAGCAGCGAACGCAGGACCACGCCAGGACCCCAACACAGGTCTGTGGGAGTTCATCGTTGACGCAGGCGCTGGGCTGAACGCCAAAGGCAACTGGAGGGAGCGACGTCAGATTCGCCGGGGGGGGTTCAAGACGAAGAGGGCGGCGCAGGAGGAGATGGACAAGGTGCGCAGGTCGATCACTACGGCGACGTTCGTGCCACTGTCCACTCAGACCTTCGGCGAGTACCTGGACGAGTGGCTCGCGGGACTGCCCACCAGGCTCCGCCCATCGACGTGCGACGGTTACAGACGAAACCTCTTGTACCTACCGGCTGCGCTCCGATCGAAGCGCCTCGATCGGGTGACCGCCGCCGATCTGGACCGCCTGTACGCCGACCTGTTGAAGACTGGCCTCAGACGGCGGACGGGGGGCCTCAGTCCTCGATCGGTGAGGTATCTGCACGTGACCGTTAGCAAGGCTCTCAGCGATGCCGTCGACCGGGACATACTGCAGAGAAACGTGGCGACCAAGGCGAAGCCGCCGAGAGCGAAGGACACGAAGCCGCCAGAAGTCGCGTGGTGGATTCCGTCTCAACTTGGCAAGTTCCTCGCGTTGACCGCAGATGAGCCGCTCGGGCCGCTGTTTCGACTCGCTGGTCTCAGCGGCATGCGCAGAGGCGAGGTCTGCGGCCTTCAGTGGGGCGATCTTGACCTCGATAGGGGAGAGCTGGAAGTCAAGCACCAACTCCTCGTGGTTAGAAGCCCCGGAGCGCCCAACGGTGGGTTGCTGCACTCGTCGGTCACCAAGACCGACCACGGCCGCCGGAAGATCAGCCTTGATGCTGAGACTGTGGCGGCGCTCAAGTTGCAGAAGAGCCGCCAGGCTGGCCAGAGGCTGGCTTTGGGTGCAGGGTGGCAAGGACACGAGAACGATTTGGTCTTTACGCAGGCGGACGGCCGCCCGTGGGACCCAGAGAGCGTCGCCAAACGGTTCGACCGTCGCGTAGCGCGCAGCGGGTTGCCGCGTATTCGCTTCCATGATTTGAGGCACAGTCATGCCGCGGCCTTGATCGCCGCGGGTGATGTATCGCTCCTGGCCATTACCAGGAGGATGGGTCATGCCTCGATCAGCATCACCCAGGACCTCTACGGCCATCTGCTCCCGGAGGCCGACTCGCAGGCGGCAGCGTCGGCGGCTGCGCTCGTCGATGGCCTTGGAGGTTGACAGCTCAGGGGACGCTTCGAGTCGGTCCTTTCCAGGTGAAGGCATCCAGGACACGCTGCACCGCCTCTTGGGCCGCTCGAACGGAGGCGGCGTTGATGGGCACCCGGTGGTACGCACCGTCTGAGCCCGTGAAGCAGAGGTCGTCGTTCTCCAAGCTGTTGAGCACGAGGACGCCGCCCCCTGGCGCGAAGATCGCGCCGGTTGTGATGGGTTGCAGATCTAGGGGTTTGAGGTTCCTTCCGAGCCCTCTGGCGCGGTCCTCCGTGTGATGCGACGAGTCCCGGACGGGTTTCACCCCTGGCAATCGCCTCTCGAACTCCTCTAGGGCCGCGGCGATTCCCTCCGGCACGCCTGGCTCCTGTTGGAGCGCCCCCAGCGCCTTTGCGATCCCATCCAGTGCATACAGGACAGTGTGGGCATGGATGAAGGGCAGCCGGAACGTATAACTCGTTGGCACACCGCTGACCGGAACCCGACCGCGGGATCGGGCTTCGGTGAAGAGTGCCAGCCCGACTGCGGCATCCGCGACGTGGCTTTCGCAGACATGGAGGAGGGATTGGACGCGGTGGCTCTGTTTCTGGTCTAGCCCGTCCAGCCAGATCCCCGGGTACTCAAGTGGGAAGACTTCCATCGCACACCACCACCCCGATTAGGGCCCTTGTGACCTCGTTGTGACCTCAGACAGCACTTCGTGCCGTTTCGTTACAGACCTTCAACTCCCTGACCAGCATTAACGCTGCAAAAGGGCCGTGCCCGGAGCGGGACTTGAACCCGCACGTCCTTTCGAACAACGGCTTTTGAGGCCGCCGCGTCTGCCGATTCCGCCATCCGGGCGAGGCCCTGATGCT
>Ga0302326_10005678_pt1 | contig 28409 bp, 21 predicted proteins | sample Palsa_T0_3_FD_202264 | JGI IMG/M metagenome (GOLD analysis project Ga0302326, IMG submission 202264) | Peat permafrost microbial communities from Stordalen Mire near Abisko, Sweden - Palsa_T0_3 | ecosystem: Environmental > Terrestrial > Soil > Palsa > Peat permafrost | place: Sweden: Abisko... | reverse complement strand
TTCCTGCATCCCAATACCTCGCGCCTACCCAGTGTAGGCGGTGCAGCCAATTCGAGATGGCTGATATTGCTCCAGTGCAATGTCAGAAATGCTGCTCGATGCGGTCTGTTTAAAGCAAAGGCCTTTCGTTCGATGAGTTAGCATGTCCTCCTGAGGGGGAATTATGCGTTTACATGGAAAAACAGCCGTTGTGACGGGCGCGGGTACAGGAATTGGACAGGCCATAGCGCTTGCCTTCGCGAAGGAGGGGGCCTCGGTCGTCGTGGATTACGTCGGCAACGACTCCGTTGCGGAGGAAACCCTGAACAAGATCAGCGCCCTGGGCGGTAAGTTTTTAGGCGTCGAAGCAGATGTCTCGAATCTCGATCAGGTAAATCGCTTGTTTCAACAGACCTTGACGGCATTTGGCAGGCTCGACATTCTGGTCAACAATGCAGGCATTGAAAAGAAAATCGCCTTCGTGGATTACCCGCTGGATGAGTGGCAAAAGATCGTGGCTGTGAATCTTACCGGCACGTTTCTCTGCAGTCAGGCCGCGGCGAGACAGATGATCGCGCAAGGTGGTGGTGGGCGCATCATCAATATTTCATCCATCCACGAGGATCTCGCATTTCCGTTGAATGCACCGTATAGCGCAACGAAGGGCGGAATCCGCATGTTGATGAGGACAATCGCAGTGGAGTTGGCCCCACATCAAATTACGGTGAATAATATCGGCCCTGGCGCAATTTTCACACCCATCGACCAAGATGTCGAAAACGACGCCAAGTTGAATGATCAGATACTTACCGAGATTCCCATGGGCCGATGGGGCAAGCCGGAAGAAGTGGCCCAGCTTGCCGTCTATCTCGCATCGGAGGATGCCGCGTATGTGACCGGTAGTACGCATTTCATTGACGGCGGGATGCTGCGGAATGCAGGAAGTCTCTAAAGCAGTTAAGGCCGCCACTCGCTGAATGTTAGATCGGTTCCACGAAACGCGTATGTCGCCAGGAAGGAATTTCGGCGGATAAAATGGGGCAAACCCAGCAACGATGATACCGAGGCGATCAGAGTTCACTCGGGGCTGGCAGAGCAATGCTGGTGGAGGAGATCGGCTGATTTCGAATTTCACCACATGCTGGATAGGGTAGTAGTCTTGCGGATTGCCGATCATGGTGGGCAGTGGCGTTGACCCATGCGGCTGCGGCCGAGACAGGAGACTACATGTCGGATATCAGACAGGCGCGAAAAGCGCTGGCGAGGCGAATCCTGGAAGGAGCGGGCAGGGCATCACTCTCCGAGCGTCGGACCGCGTTCAACAACAGCGGACTCGCGAAACAACCAGGTGCTCTCGTCGACAAGGTTGCCAGGCATGCCTACAGGGTCACCGACGAGGACATCACCGCCGCGAAGGTGTCGGGCCTCAGTGAAGACCAGATCTTCGAGATAGTTGTGTGCGCCGCGGTCGGGCAAGCCACTCGGCAGTATGACACGGCACTTGCGGCCCTTGAGGCCGCGACAGGGAAGGAATGAGCATGCGACTTCGGATCCTCAAGAGCGGCCACGGTTTTGGTACGAAGGTACTTTTCGCGCTCATTCGAACGATCTCTCGTCAACCGGTGCTCGACATCATCAAGCTGGTCAAGTACCGGTCTGACTTCTACGGCGGCCCGATGTCGGGAGTAACCCATGAGGCGATGCGCGGACCCTCCACCTGGTCTGTCGGTGATCGCGAACTGATGGCCGCGTTCGTCGCGAAGACCAATCAGTGCGAGTTTTGTACAAGGGCGCACATGGCGGTCGCGCAAAGGGCATATCAGCGCGACGGAAAATGGCTCCCTGACTTGTTGTCCGATTTCGACACCGCGGCCATCGAGGCACCATTGCGGGCTACGCTGCTCATGCTAGGCAAGCTGACGCGCGAGCACACGGTGGCTGCGGATGACATGCGAGCCGTCCTCGCTGCTGGCGCTTCGCGCCAACAAATTGAGGATGCGCTCGCGGTCTGTTTCTCGTTTAACGTAATCGGCCGGTTGGCTGATGCCTTCGGGTTCTTCGTGCCGGGTCCGGAGGCCTTCGAGGCCGGTGCGAAATACCTGCTCGCGCGCGGCTACCAATGAACACGTACGGTGGCCAACTGGCATGGTGCTTCGTCCGAATTTCCGGTACCAATTCGACCCGAAAAATCAAAAGCTCCGCAAGAGGAGGTCTCTTGCGCTCGCCAGCACTTTCTCTCGCATCACGGACTCGGGCAGCATCCGAGCGATTTCAATTGCCCCGACCATTGTAGAAAAGATGGCAAAGAAAGCGCGCTCTTTGTCGGCAGTTCGCTGGCCAGGCATAAACGGGAGCATTCGACTCCTGTATTTCTTCAGTTCCTCAAAGATCTGAGGCTTCATCGCCTGATCGGCCCTCGCCAACTCGGGGGCAAGGGCCGGCAAGGGGCATCCGTACTCGATGTGGTCGCAATATTCCAGGCTCAGGTAGGTCTTCACGATCGCCTTCCACGCAGACTCGGGTGGGGATTGCTCACCGGCGTCAGCAAGGCGGTCGGCTATTTCCTGGAAGGCAGCGCTCAGCGACTCCGTCAACAACGCGTCCTTGCTCTCAAAGTGCTTGTAAAACCCACCGTGGGTCAGGCCGGCGTCCCGCATCACCGCTGAAACCGCGGCGCCGGTCATCCCTTCGTTGCGAATACGCCGCGAGGCGTCTTTCACAATCTTCCGATGGGTTTCGGCTTTGTGCTCGGGCTGGTAGCGCATGGCTTATTGTAAGATGCCGGCGATCATCTCACGGCTTCCCGCACTCTTCCGAAACATTCCAAACAAAATCTGAATCCATAGGATGATAGAGATAATCCTATGCAGGCAGGAGAGCCTAATGCCGCCTGAACTCATCTTTCTCATCCACCTCGTCCTGGGCTATGTCGCGTGCCTGCTTTGCTTCTGTGTTTACGTCCTGCCCAAGCTCAGATCGATGAGCCGGTTTGAGGTGCAGCGAGTCATCGCCACGGTACACAGCTTCCGCTTCTTCGGGCTCGTCTTTCTCCTTCCGGGCATTGTCGGCCCCAATCTGCCAACTAGCTTCGCCCACTTCGCCGCTTACGGCGATTTTGCCACTGGAGTGCTGGCCATCCTGGCGCTTCTCGCGGTAAGAATGCGTCCGCTGTTCTGGTTCTTCGTCGTAGCCTTCAATCTCATCGGAACCGGCGATCTCCTCGTTGCCTACTACCACGCCATCAGCGGCGGCCTGCCCGCGCTGGCCGGGCAGTTGGGCGCTGTGTACATCATCCCCATCCTCTACGTACCCCTGCTGATGATCACGCACTTCGTTGCTTTCTATTTCATGAAGGAGAAAAACCATAAGGAGAAGAACTATGTCTGAACCTATACTCGTCACCGGCGCGGCCGGCGGCGCGCAAGGCTCCACAGGACGCCGAATAGCAGCCCTTCTGCTGGAAAAGGGTTTTCAGGTTCGTGCCTTCGTGCATAAGCTGGATGCCAGGTCCGATGCCATCAGGGAGCTCGGTGCGGAAGTTGTGCAAGGAGATCTGTTGGACCTGGACTCCGTCCGCGCTTCGCTCCGAGGGATAAAGCGCGCTTACTTTACCTACCCCGTTACTGATGGGCTGCTGGAAGCGACAACGATCTTTGCCATGGCCGCACGCGAAGCGGAGACCGAGCTTGTCGTCAACAATTCGCAACTCCAGGGCGCACGCAAAGCACCAAGCTTTCGCAATATGCAACATGGACTGGCAGATCGCATCTTCGATTGGGCCGAGGTGGGAGCGGTTCATCTGCACGCGCCGCCCTACTATGAAAACGTGCGAGCTCTGGTAAGAAAGAGTGTCGCCGAACAGAGCACGGTGTTGCTGCCATGGGGCGGCGGGAGCGCCACCATCCCATTGGTAGGCGCAGAGGACGTGTCTCGTGTGGCGGCTACGCTGCTGGCGAATTCACAGACGCCTTCCGCAGGCGCGTATGATCTGATCGCTGCAACACCCACAGTGAAGGAGATCGTCGAGACTCTGAGCGCCGCGCTTCAGAGTCCGATACGCTATGTCGACATCACGGATGAGCAGTGGTCCGAGGCCATGAAAGGTCAGATCAATCTTCACGCATTCGATCATCTGTCTCATCTTTGGCGATACTTTCGATCAACAGAAAAACGGAGCGACGAAGAGGCTCGCCGCGTTACCGATACAATTCGCACCGTCACGGGAAGCCGTGCGCAGACTCTGGAGGACTTCTTCAGAGCTAACGCGGCAGAATTCGGCGGTGTGGCGGACGCAACCTGAATCGGGCAGTTGCCATGACCATCCGCCTCTTTCCGATGATGCGTAGCCGTGCTGGAGATGTTGATTAGGCCCGGCTTCGGGTCTAGGATTAGCGTCCAGTATGGCGCCAAACGCTATCTTTTCTTAGATCGGCCAACGGCACGCGAACTGCGCCAGGGACTCAGACCCCAGTTCTCGCTAAAGAGCCGTCGCCCCGTTCTTGCTACATGTCAGTTTGCCAACGAAATCAGACTGAGACTCGGCCCGATGGAAGACGAAAAGTCAGCTATTTTCACTGTGGGGGATTTTGTGGGGATACTCCTTCAAAATAGTGGGTAATTGTGGGTAATCCCCACAGTCGCGGTCGAGAGACTATCGGTCGCAAGCCGCTGAAAATGAGCAATATAGAGCAATGCTGAGATCTGCAAATGCCTAGCTGTTAACCGACGGGTTGTAGGTTCGAGTCCTACCTAAGGAGCCAATAAATCAAGCACTTACAGCCACCTTCACAATCGATTTCGCCGAACTTCGCCGAATTACATTTAGACCTTTGAGGTTCCTTCCCTTCAGACCCAAATTTTCTTCCGGCATCCTCCAGTCGCCGAGCACCGCTGACGTGCGCGAGTTCACGGCGGCGAGGACTCCCCCTTCCGATCGTCCCTTTATTTGTCCATCAGGTGCTCGGGTTCGGTGATGCCATCGTGGGCGGCACCGTCGGACTGCAGTTTCTCGCAACAGTTCTCACGCGCAGTTATGCGGGTGGTGTCGCTGACTTACACGGCGGAAAGCGGTCGATGATGCGGGGCGGGGCGGTCTGTGCGCTTGCCGGCGTTCTCTACATTCTCGCTTCCGCGTTGCCATTACCGCCAGTCACGGCTTTGTTCGTCTTGCTCGCGGGCAGAGTGTTCGCCGGCTTCGGCGAGAGTCAACTGGTGACGGGATCCGTGACCTGGATGATCGCAACAGGAGGTTCACAAAATGCGGGCAAGGCGATGTCATTGACAGGAATGGCTATGTACATGTCGGTGGCGGTCAGCGCCCCCTTGGGCATGCTCATCTATCGGCATTTCGGGTTTTCAATCGCGATGTTGCTGATCGTCGTCGCGCCATTGCTCGCGTGTGTGATTGGAACTCGGGTTCCTGCCGCGTTTGTGCCAGGTGGAACGCGCGTCCCCATAACACGTGTGCTCGGAACGATCTGGCGGAGCGGGCTCAGCCTCTCGCTGCAAGGCGTTGGATTCGCTGTAATCAGCGCCTTTGCCTCGCTATTTTTCGCGTCTCGCGGATGGTCGCATGCGGCGTTGGCAATGACATTCTTTGGTGGAGCTTATGCCTTCATGCGCGTGTGCTTCGGACATCTGCCGGATCACATTGGCGGGTATCTTGTTGCGGTCGCATCTTTGGGTATCGAGGGCACCGGTCAGGCGCTGCTGTGGTGGTCCCCGAGTGAGAAGGTTGCACTGCTCGGCGCCCTGTTGTCCGGGATGGGTTGCTCGCTGCTATTTCCGGCGCTTGGTGTAGAGATCCTGAAGCACATTCCCCCACAGAGTCGAGGAACTGCATTAGGAGGATTCGTGGCATTCCAGGATATAGCGTACGGGATAACTGGCCCGATAACAGGCGTGCTTGCCGCTCGTGCCGGATACGCGTCTGTCTTCCTCATCGGGGCTGTGGCGACGCTGGTCGGAATTGCGTTTGTCTTTCTCGAGCGTGCGAATTCGAAGACGGCGATGTCAGGCGATCGAACCTCGTGCGTCCAAGCCGTGAATGCGTCCAGTCAAATGCAGGACAGCGAATCAGTACGGCCAACAGGTTAGGCGCTGTTTCGAATCGGCCCTACCCGCAGACAAAAAGCAAACCTTGTTTAAGTCGTCGCTGGCTGACGGATTTCACGCGAAGGTTATGCCCTTGCAGTATGAGTAGTTCGCGTCATGAATATCACGATACTTCGTGATCTTTACTTTTCCCCAAGGGACTTTACTCATTTGTTTCCCGATGCAGGAGCGTAGTCGCCTGCAGGCGCAGTCCGAGGAGTTACGAGATGTGGATTGTCGAATTAGCGCTCAACCGGCCTTATACATTCATCGTTCTGGCGCTGCCGATTCTCATTCTGAGCCCGGTCGCCATTATGCGGACGCCGACAGATATCTTCCCGAACATCGATATTCCCGTGATTGCAGTGGCCTGGCAATACGCCGGCCTTAGCCCGGAAGAGATGGAAGGGCGAATCACGACGGTCTACGAGCGGGTTCTGACCACAACTGTCGACAACATCGAGCACATTGAATCTACCACGGTAAACGGAACCGCGATCGTCAAGATCTACCTGCAGCCCACAGCCAGCATCGATCGGGCAAATGCGCAAGTCACGGCCGTTTCGCAGACGATTCTGCGCCAATTGCCTCCTGGCTCGCTGCCTTCGCTCATCATCGATTACAACGCGTCTACGGTACCCATTCTTCAACTCGGCCTGTCGGGCAAGAACCTGTCCGAATCCCAACTCAACGACATCGCGCTCAACTTTCTGCGTACTCAGTTGGTCACTGTTCCGGGAGCCTCTGTTCCCTATCCCTTTGGCGGGAAACTGCGCCAGGTGATGGTCAATCTGAACCAGGGTCTGCTGCAGGCCAAGGGCCTCTCGCTTAATGATGTGCTCACGGCATTCGGCAATCAAAACCTGATTCTGCCGGGCGGCACCGCCAAGGTCGGACAGTTCGAGTACGACGTAGACCTGAATGGCGATGTGAAGACAGTCCAGGAGCTTAACGATCTGCCCGTCAAGACAATCGGCGACACCGTCATCTATCTTCGCGATGTTGCCACGGTCAGCGACGGTTTCGCGCCGCAGACGAATATCGTCCGCCAGGACAGCAATCGTGGCGTGCTGGTAACCGTACTCAAGGCCGGTGATGCTTCCACGATCGATGTGGTGAAGGGCGTGCGTCAACTCTTACCGCATGTAGCCCAAACACTTCCGCCTGACCTGAAGATCCAGCCGCTTTCTGACCAATCGATCTTCGTTCGCGGCGCAATCAACGGCGTTATCCTCGAAGCCATCATTGCCGCGGCTCTCACCGGCCTCATGATTCTTCTGTTTCTTGGCAGTTGGCGCAGCACACTCATCATTGCCATCTCGATTCCGCTTTCGATCCTCACCTACGTGATGGTCCTCAGTCTTCTGCACCAGACCATCAACATCATGACGCTCGGCGGTAGACTGCGCATTTATGTCGCTGTTCCAGAGGTTGATTCGCAGGCTGGAGCCAAGGCGACACTGACTCTCGATGAGTTCCCCGGCGAGACTTTCCAGGGCACGATCGTCCGTAATTCAGATTCAATCGATTATGCCTCCCGAACTTTGAACGTCGAAGTCGATGTCGATAACGCACAAGACCGCATTAAGACCGGGGCCTATGTCTTTGTTCATCTCAAACTCCCTCAATCGGCCAAAGGTTCCACCGATTCGCTCATAATTCCCGCCAATACCTTGCTTTTCCGGTCAGAGGGCCTGCGCGTTGGGGTCGTTCGCAACGGCCACGCACAACTCGTTCCCATCACCATCGGCCGCGACTTTGGAGCGATGGTCGAAGTGGTCGCCGGTCTTCAACCGGCAGATCAGGTCATCGTCAACCCGTCGGATTCGCTCACCAGTGGCAGTCCCGTTCAGATAAGTGGGGCTCAGGCTGGAGGCATTCAATGAAGCAGCTTCGCCTCTTCCCAACTTTGAGTTTCCTCAGCCTGTTTCTCAGCGGATGTATGGTCGGCCCGAAGTACGTCAAGCCGAGCGTACCGTTGGCACCGGAGTTCAAAGAGCAGGCACCCGAGTCCTTCAAGGAAGCGGATGGCTGGAAGCCGGCCCAGCCGGGCGACCGGACTCTTCGTGGCTACTGGTGGGAGATCTTCGGCGACTCGCAGCTGAACGCTCTGGAAGGAGAATTGACGCTCTCGAACCAGGACCTAAAGGCGGCCGAGGCCCGGCTGCGCGAAGCACGCGCCACCATTCGCTTCAACCGGTCGCAGGAGTTTCCGACGATCTCGACATCGCCGAGCATTGCCAATGAACGCGAATCGTCCAATGAGCCCTATTTCCCAGTATCGGAGGCGGCTAACAACACCAACACGGTGCCTTTAGCTTGCCCGTCGACTTGTCTTACGAAGTCGATTTATGGGCAGAGTCCGCCGCACCGTAAACGCGTCGAAGCGGGAAGCTCAGGCCAGCGCCGCCGATCTTCAGACTGCCAATCTTAGCTTGCATGCCGAGTTGGCCGTCGACTACTTCGAATTGCGCAGTGCCGACGTGCAAAAGCAGCTTCTGGATGACACCGTGAACGATTACACCGATTCGCTGAAGCTCACACAGAATCGCTTTGAGGGCGGGGCCGCTCCAAAATCGGATGTGGCGCAGTCGCAGACGCAGCTTGATGGTGCGCGGGTTCAGGACACTGACATCACTGTGGTGCGGGCGCAGTATGAGCACGCCATCGCGACCTTGATCGGCAAACCTCCTGCTCAATTCAGCATTGCGCCCGCGCCAAAGACGGCGCTCAATCTTCCTGTCATTCCCGTAGGGCTTCCGGCAAGCCTGCTTGAGCGCAGACCCGACATCGCCGCCGGCGAACGCCGCGTCGTGGAAGCGAACGAACAGATCGGCATCGCCCGCGCTGCATACTTTCCAACTCTGGTGCTCGGAGGGGAGGGCGGATTCGCAGCAACTTCGATCACGAATTGGTTCAACTGGCCCAGCCGGATGTGGGCAGTTGGACCACAGATGTCGCAGACCATCTTTGATGCTGGCCGCCGCCGGGCTGTCTCTGAGGGAGCAACAGCAAACTATGACGGTACTGTAGCTTCTTATCGGCAGACGACACTTACCGCCTTCCAGGAGGTAGAAGACAATCTTGCCGCATTGCGCATTCTCCAGAAGGAGGCGCAACAACAACGAGAAGCCACGGCATCGGCCGAGGAATCGCTTCAACTCTTTACCAATAGGTACCAGGGCGGCGTCGACAACTATCTCCAAGTCATCACGGCGCAAACGGCGCTGCTGACAAATCAGCGCAATGACATCGACATCGAGCGGCGACGAATGGATGCCAGCGTCCTTCTCGTCAAAGCCATCGGCGGTGGATGGGATACGTCGCAGCTGCCAAGCTTCTAATCAATGGTGGCTGCATGGTATTGCATCCAGCGCAGCCGTCACCCAATTTATCCCTGACAAAATTTGCTTTTACATCGCGGAAGGACAAATATGACCAGCACCCAAGAACTTATGAAACGACAGAAGGCTCCTCTCACCGCTCCCTCTGATGTCAGACCGCGGGCTATACACGACATGATCCGCCCACAGCAATTCCAGGCAAACCCCGCGGAGCATCAGGTCGCAGTCACATCCCTTTCAACGAACGAAAAGACTGTTGCGACGCGACAAATGAAGAAACACACTTTTGTGCTTGTCCACGGCGCATGGTTCGGTGCATGGGTGTGGCGTGATGTGGCTTCGGGTCTCCGCGAAATGGGGCATGTCGTGACTACACCCACACTTACCGGAGTTGGCGAGCGCCGTCACTTGGGAGATGGGTCGACTGATCTTTCGAAGCATATAGAAGATGTGGCACTTCATGTTGAAATGGAAGACTTGCGCGATATAGTCCTCGTTGGATGGAGCTACGGAGGTCTTGTGATCGGGGGCGTGCTTCCGCGTATCGAGCATAGGATCAAGTCGATGATTTATCTCGATGCTTTTCTCCCTGAGCCTGGAAAGGCGATCATCGATAGCTATCCGAGTGATCGACGAGCCGGGATGGAGGTCCATCGAAGAGACAATACGCCGGTTCTCCCACTTCCATTGGCGTTCTTGGGCGTAACAGAACAGCCACTGATTGACTTCATTACCCCTCGGCTTACTTCCCAACCGTGGAGAACTTTTTGTGAACCGTTCAAAAGAATCAGCGGAAGCCGGGAGGTTCCCACAAGCTATATTCGCTGCGCCCTCCATAGATACGAGCCCTTTGATATAGCGCTGGAGCGGATGAAGGTGGATCCGAGAGTTCGAACAGGGACCATCCAGACGGGCCATACGTGCGCGCTAACCGACCCAAATGAAACCATCAATGCCTTGATCTCGTTTGCATGACGCTTCTGCAAAGTTGGCCGGGCGATGATCGCTCGGCATGGAACGTGGCCGACACGAATACCGAGAGGAAGAAGATCAGAACAATGTCAACAAGTGACAAGTCAACCAATCAACGGGAGCGTATGAATCCTCCCCTAAAAAAGTCCGACCCTTTTTTTATGAGTCAATCACCCCCGATCTACAGGCTCCCATTTGGAGATACCCAGATCATTCTCGTTTCGGATGGCACTCTCGATCTGGGTAGCCCGGAGAAATCATTTCGTGGAATATCCAGAGAGGAGATCGATGCGCAACTGTCGCGCCATTTTCTTCCGACTGAAAACATTGTGATTGAAGAAACTGTCCTGGTGTTCATGTCTAGCGGAAAGAGAATCCTTTTTGAAACCGGAACTGGAATTAACCCGTTGTACCCCCATGCTGGGCGTCTTCAAGCAAGCCTACTGGAAGCCGGCATCGATCCCGCCTCGATCGACGCTGTTGTTTGCTCGCATGCGCACCCGGACCACATCGGCGGTCTCTCCGCAACAAGTGGCCGACCGCGGTTTCCGAACGCGCAGATCTACATCAGCGAGATCGATTTCAACTTTTGGACCGACGAAAAGCTGCTTGGGTCCCCCCTGGACGCATTCGTCACCTTTGCGCGCAAGCATCTCTTTCCCGTGCGTGACCGGATTGTCTTCATTAAACATGGGCAGGAGTTTCTGCCTGGAGTACAGGCAATGCTCACGCCGGGACACACCCGAGGGCATACAGGTTTTCTGCTCACGTCAGGAAATCAATCGCTGTATCCGATTGGCGATCTCTCTCATCATCACGTCCTATTGCTGGAGCGACCGCGGGTCAGCTTCGCCTATGATCTAGATCCGACGAAAGCTGCCGACAGCAGGGTGAAGGTCCTCGATATGCTGTCGACGGACAGAACGGCAATCTTCGGTTACCACTTTCCCTGGCCTGGGATCGGGCATGTTGCTCGGGAACATGGTGGGTTTCGATATTTTCCTAGGCTGTATCGATATATAGGTGAAGGATGATCCAGGAGCAGGCGAGAGCGACGAGCGCCTGGAAGCATGTTTTGGATTTCTCGTATCGTGTGGCGAAGCGGCGGAAGTGCTTAAGTTTGCTGAAGCAGCGTTCGATGCGGTTGCGCTGCTTGTAGAGGGTCTTGTCGTACTCCCGTTGCGCTTTGCGGTTGCGCTTGGGCGCAATGACGGTCTTGGCTCCCATCGCTTCAATGTGTTCCACAATGGCATCCGAGTCGTAACCCTTGTCTGCGAGCACGGCCTCGGCTGCCTCAGTGTCGACTGGTCTCATTCAGTTCCGCATCGTTACATTCTTTCGGCGCATTGATGGGATTACATCTCGCAACTGCTCCGCCGGGCAGGTTGACCGAATAGCCAGTCCAGGACGCGGGCTCGGACGCAGGGTAGTCTGTGCTCAGAAGTTGTGCTCCGCTGGCCAGCGCTGCATCGCGCTTGGCGGTCTGGTTGATGCGCGCTTCCTTGGTCTCTTCGTCGGTTCGTGTACGGATCAAATAGCCCTTTCGGATCAGCGAGGATATCTCTTCCGGAGTTCCGTCGTTCTCTTCAACGAATGCGCAATCGGGTTCGCCGGGCCGCGCATTGGTGAAGATGACTCTTCCGTGTAACGATGGGTGTCCCTCAAGATAAACGGGACCAACTGGACGCTGATCCATCAGAAAGACAACCTTGCCCCGCGCCGCAGATAGAGAAGGCCAACCATTGTTGAGAACAGCTTCTTCCAGAGTTTTGTAGTTACCGCGTACATCATCGGGGGTAATCATTTCGTTGGTCTTGAAGACCGAACGGATTTCAGCATCGAGCGCGTCAAAGGTTGCCGAGCTAAATTTTTCGGTGGCAACCGCATGAAGTTCTTCGGGAAGGTCGGTCTGCTTGGTCTCGAGCAGGATGTAGATGGGCAAATGTCGCGGGTGCGCAAGAGACCACTGGCGGACGACATTGAGGCAGGCGGCAAAGGGCTGGCAAACACTGCGATAGTCCCAGTCCTGCACGTGCATTACTTTGAAGCCGGGCTTGTTCATCACTCCCTGAGGATCGAACTTCGGATCCGCAGGCAGGCCGGCCGCGGCCACTGCTCTTGGCCCTGCCGGATGAGCGTATCGGCCGCCCTGAGTATCGGCGTACACGTCCAATTCAATCTGGCGAACCCCTGAAGACAACTGCTGATCGAGCGGGTGGTGTTTGTATTCAAGCTCCGCATACCGGTCTGGATATTTTGCCTGCATCAGCTTTGCTTCACTTGGCGCGATTCCCTTGTGATAGCTGTTATGCGTGCCAATCACCTGAATCTGATTCATCCGAACGGTATCGTTCGCGGAGGATTGAGCGATGGAGAAGGGCTGAAGAGCAATGGAAAAAAGCATAGCGGATACAGCCGTGGATCGGATAGTCAACATGGGGAGCTCTCTATAGGAAATGGCGGCGTAACCGGCCTTAAGTGCTCCGGCAGGCATTGCACCTGCCGGAGAATAAGGATTGGTTGATTTGGTTCGGGAAACAAGGTTAGAAGGAGAGACGCAGAGCTAACTGCACCTGCCGGGCTGGATAGGCATTCGCCGCGGTGTAAGTTCCGAAATTGGCGCCATCCGTTACTGCCGTGTCTGGATACTGGTAGTTGGTTGCATTCAAGACGTTGAAGGCCTCAACGCGGAACTCAATTTTGCTGTCATCCGACCACAACTGCTGGGACTTGTGGATAGCCAGATTGAGTTGCCCAAACGCCGGGCCCGCCAGCTCGTTGCGTCCCGCGTTGCCAAAGTACTGGCTGGGCGTGGGAACCGTTACCTGGCTGGAATTGAACGATCCGCTGAGACCTGTATTGGTCTTGATCCAGCGCGACCTGGGAGCATAGACCGCCTGCGGTGTACTTACCAGGTTGGGGCGGACCGAGTACACCTCGCTGGTGCTCGACACCACATACTGTCCGTTGGGAGCGTAGGTCAGGTTGATGGGCAGGCCGCTGGTGACTGTATTGATTGCCGTCACCTGCCAGCCGCCCAGTGCTGCCTGTTCCCAGGCTGGAGCGCTCTGGCCCCACATCCGGCCCTTGCCGAAGGGAAGATCCCCAATGATGGTCAAGGTATCGTTCAATGGCTGGTTGTAGCTGGACACGCCACGGTCTCCGGCTGGATTGTACTTGTTGACGAGTGCGCCGTCGCCGCCGAATGTTTCCAGATCGGCCGAGGCATTGTTGATTGTCTTCGACCAGGTGAATGAGTTCAACAGGTAAAGCCCATTGCTGTATCGCCGCTCCAGTTTGGTCTGCAGCGAGCTGTAGTCCAGGTACCCTTGCGGCAGCGCGGTCAAAATGTTAGTGAAGGTGGAGATGGGCCGGCGAGCCTGTTGCGAGAGGCAGCCAACTCCCGAGTCGCAGCTCACCGGCTCGGTTGCACCCTGGTTGAAGTCGGTGAGGATGGGAATGCGCAGCGCGTGGCTGCCGACATAGGAAGCCTCGAAGGTGGTGTTCCTCATGATCTCCCGCTGCACGGTCAGGTGAAATGCCTGAACGTATCCCGCCGGGAAGTTGGCTTGGACGTACCGCGTCTGCGCTTCCAATGTGGAGAAGTTCTGAGGCGTGGCAAAGTTCGTCTCATATCCCGACTGCGTGGTGCGGAAGCAGGTGGCCGGATTTTCCGTCAACGAGGTGCACAACTGCTGACCGTTGCTACCGCTGGCCACGGAGTTGGGCGGCGTCTGGTTGATGGTTGCATCCACAATGTACGGGCCGTTGTAGCCAAGCGTGCTCTCCCCTCCAAAGCGGAAGTAGTGCATGAATCCGATGCCGTAGCCGCCGCGGACAACGGTCTTGGAATCGACTTGGTAGGCAAAGCCGAAGCGTGGAGCCAGGTCCTTCTTGTCGGTATTGATGAGCGAGCGGTTGTATTGAGACCCGCCGGAGGCCTGCACGAGCGTATCGTTAGTCGGATCGAAGTTTGCCAGGTGGTTGTCCTGTTCCCAGGGCGGCGTCACCAGCTCATAGCGCGCTCCCAGATTGAAGCTCAGCTTGCTGTTGAATTTGTAGTCGTCCTGAAAGTAGCCCATGTACCAGCGGCGCTCGTATTGGATAGATGCCAGGTTATTGAGCTGATAGCTGTTGCGTGCTCCAACCAGAAAGTCGGCTAGGTTATAGGCCTGGATGTGAACAGCATCGCTCGCAGCGGCCGCAGTGGCGCGGCTAAACTGGCTGGCGTAGAAATCCTCGCCGTCCTGCGGGTGGAAGTCCGAGATGGCCATATTGAAGTAGCCGTATTCGCCGCCCATCTTGAAGCTGTTGCGGCCTTTCAAAATGCTGTAGTTGACTTTGGGATTGGCATCGTAGGGACTGGTGTACTGCGGATTTGTGGTCTGCCGCCCAAACTGCGAGAAACCTGTGACAGCCTGGCTGTTCAGGCCGCCGTAGATGGAGGGATCTGTTGGGATGTTGGGGATGTTGAAATCTCCAAGCAGGCTCTCCGCACCGATGTTGACGGGAGACTTGCCGCTCGTAGTCCAGGTAAGCCCCAGTCGAAGCTGCAAAATCGAGTTCGAGGTCGGGGCGAAGTTGTAACCGCCGGCGATCTGCCGCGTATAGGCGTAGAGCGTTCCGTTGCTGTTTCCTCCAGCCAGTCCTGGAATGTTCGGCGCCAGGAAAAAGACCAATGAACTTTGGCTATAGCGCCCAAAGGCGGTAGATCGGGGGTTGATGTAATAGTCCACGCGAGCATCGCCCTTGTTCCCAATCACCGTATTGGCAGGAGTCGAAACATAATTATTTCCACCTGCGGCAACAACTGTATTGGGCGCCGCATCCTGCTGCAAAATACTCAACACCTTGGCCGCGAAGGGGCTCTGGTCGGAAGCGGGAATAACACCGTTCGCATACTGTGCGCCGGTAATGGGGTTCTGCAGAGGAATCGGATTCCCGCTGGCATCCGTAAAGATGCCTTGCGCCTGTGCGGCTGTGGGAACCACGGCCGTGGTGATCGCGCGGTTCACATTGCGCAGCCCTTCAAAGTCCGCGAAGTAGAAGAGCTTGTCCCGCTTGATGGGGCCTCCGAAGGTACCGCCAAATTGGTTCTGCACCAGCGTAGGCTTTACGCCGGAGCCGAGGAATGGGCCATACGCATTCAGAGTCGTGTTGCGCAGATAGTCGTAGGCCACTCCGTGAATCTGGTTGGTTCCGCTGCGAATGGTGGCATTGACGATGGCGCCGCCGGCCCGGCCATACTCGGCGCTGTAGTTGTCGGTCTCAACCTTGAACTCCTGCACGGCGTCAGGCGAGGGAATGACCGCTTCGTTGGAAAAACCCTGGTTGGCGGTCTGGTATGCGTTGTTGTCGATGCCGTCGAGCTGAAAGTTGTTGGCCATGGAATTGAGGCCGTTGACGTTGTACGACGCATCGCGGGGCGGAGCCGAGAGAGCGGTTCCGAGCAGCGACTGGCGCACGCCGGGAACCAGAACCGATAGATCTGCGTAGGCGCGGCCGTTAAGCGGCAGGTTGACTGTCTCCTGGGTCTGCACGGTCTCGCCGCGGTCGCTGGTGTCGGTCTCCAACTCGGTTGCCGCCCCGGAGACGGTTACTGTTTGCAGGTCGGCGCCGAGTTTCAATGACAGAGAGACGCGCTGCCGTGCTCCGACGGTGACGTTGAAGCGGTCGGTCTTCGAAGTTTCAAAGCCAAGAGCGTTCACCGTAATCATGTAGTCGCCCGGAACAACGTTGGTGAACTCGTAGTTCCCATGTTGGTCGGTCTGGCGAGTGACCGTGACCCCCTTGGCAACGTCCACGAGTTGGACGACGGCCGGCGACACAGCTGACCCGGCTGGATCGGTGATGGTTCCCAGAACGCTGGCGGTATCGAATTGCGCTTGGGAGAGCGGGGCATTCAGGAAGATGGCCAGGACGGTAAGAAGGAGAATTCCGGTGTACTTGTATCGCACATTGGAAAAAGGCTTGGGTCGCGACCATTTGCGTACGGCTTCAAAGTGACTGGGCATATTGCAGGCTCCTTGTCTTCGGCTCCGGGCTTGATTTGCCCCTGACTGTCCAAAACCTTAGCCAAGGTTGGTGCGTGGTGCGCAGTCAATTCACGGCAACGCGCATGTTAAATCATATAACTACTTCTGTACGAGTCATTTACACCCTATTAACATCGGAATAAGCAGTGCCCGTTTAACATGACAAATTAGCGCTCCGACCCAAAATCTATGACAATTCCTTCATGAGCAATTCATCTGACCCGTGTGTACTAATGTTGTGAAAGATTGTTGTTCACAAGCCCAATATGAACGGCATCGCCTCCCAGCTTGAGATTAGTCCGGTTCCTATCGACGACCAACGTTGGGAACTCCTGGAACGAATCATTGCGTCTCCATCTTTCGTCAAATCTCCCCGGCTGTGCGGCTTCCTGACCCTTATCTGTGAGCTTTCCCTTCAGAACCGCGACGATGAAATCAACGAACTGAACATCGGCGAAAGACTCTTTGGCCGAGCGCGCAATTACGATCCCTCTGTCGATGGCATCGTTCGTTCCCACGCCAGCAGATTGCGGCAGCGGCTGGAGCAGTATTTCAGTGAGGAGGGCGCGACCGAGCCGATGCGCCTATCCATTCCGAAAGGCGGCTATGTCCCTGTCTTTGAGCCGCTGGTCGCGCCAGATGCCGCTTCGGAGGCCATCCCGCCTGAATCGCATTCATCGCCGAGTGCTGGCGCAGGGCTGCCCAACAACAGCGCAACTGCAACCAAAGGTGAACCGGCTCGCCTTTGGCTGTGGATATTGAGCGTCGCACTGGCGCTTTCCTGCGGCTGCATCTTGTATCTGGTGGACTTTGCTCGCCCCGCAGCGCGCGCGTCTGCGCAACCGATACCGGATCGGGCACATCCTCTTTGGAGCAAGCTATTTGCACCGGACTCTCCGATAACAGTCGTCTGCTCCGATACAGGTCTGACAATCCTCGAGAATCTTACCCACAGCAACGTAAATCTCGCGGACTATCTGAGCGGCGATTACCGCACTCATTTGGGCTCCTCAGTCGGTGCGACGCCAGATGTGGTCAGGACGCTGGCGGAACACCGTTACACTTCCATCGTCGATGTCGAGATTGTCTCCAAGCTTTATCGCCAAGCAGGTTCAGCCGCAAGCCAGATACATATTCACTACTCGCGCGACGTGCGTCTGAGTGACCTGAAGACCGGCTCCGTGCTCCTGCTTGGAACCCAAGAGGGCACGCCCTGGGTTGAGCTTTATGCAAATCGGATGAATTTCACTATTCAACACAACCGCCAGTGGGGCGCATTCTCCGTTTTCAACCGGGCGCCCCAGGGGAATGAACTCGCCCGATATGAAGCCAACAAACAGGACCCTTTACACAAGGTGTATGGCCTGGTTGCGCTTCGACCGAGCCTGGGAGGTTCCGGAAACGTATTGATTCTGGAAGGCACCTCAATGGCCGGAACGGAATCGGCCGCGGATTTCGTCTTCGACGATACGCGATTGCTTCCGTTCCTGGACAAAATACGAAATCCGGATCAATCCATCCCATTTTTTGAAGTTTTGCTGCAGTCCAGCAACATGAATGGGGACGCGTCGCAATCTGAAATTGTTGCTTACCGCACATCGGCACAATGATCGTCGAACCCTGGTTGGACACTCGCGGAGCCAATCTGACCGATGTTCGAAAAGGATGTTTCGGTAAGCCGTATTCGACATCGAAGGAAGCTCCCGACGTAACGTGTTGCAAAAACTTCCCCAGACACTATATCTTCATTCGGAGAGATAGACTTAACCGCCGCCAGATCTCTTTGGTTTGTATTCTACTTCGCACTCATCGCAGCCGATGAGCGCCGCAATCCACGAGCGTCGACCATTTGAGATGATGTTGGTCGGACAACCAAGTCCGTCACAGCTTCATCGCTTCTGACTTCTACCTTGCTGAGAACCGTAGGCGAAGGCATTCGGCCACGCGTTCCTGCGCCTGCATCGTAGAATCAGCGCGCGAAGTGTGGTCAAGAATGCAATCGGCTTATCGTTTCGCCGGAGCCACGCGAATAGCGTAAAGCGAACTCCGCGCGCCTATAAACAACGTGTGATGATCGGCTCCGCCGCGAGCAAGGCTGCTCGGCCGCTCCGGAACTTCAAGCACGCCGATCTCCTGTCCCGCGCCATCGTAGACGTAGACCTGACCGCTGGCCATATAAACATGGCCGGCGTCGTCGCTTACCACCGACGCGCCGCCTCGCTCCGCAAAGACGCTGGTCGCAAGCTTAGTGTTGCTTTCAAGTTTTGCAGTATAGGTTCGCGCATCGTCCTCACTGGTCACAAGGTGTGTGTCTCCTACGGCAAAGGAAGCGAACTGAGAAGCTTGAACATCCGCGCGCCATGTTCCGCCTCCGATCATCGCCGTAGGCGTGCCCGGCGCGTAGAACAGTCCGCGATGCTCGTCCGTCACCGTGCTGAGAATCGCAGTGTTGCTTCCGGGCCGGAAGATATAGCCGCGATGCTCTACCAGCCATTCCAGATTCCAAAGCTCATTATGCAGACCAACAGGAAGCAGCAACGTAGTCTGCTGAGCGATCGCGTTAGTCTCCGCAACAGGCTGTGCTGTCGCGCCTGGCTGGTTGAGGTCCAGGCTATACACAGCCTTTTCGTACGTCATGATCAGCAGCGTATGCGGGCCCGCAAAGCCCAGCGCCATCGGAGATCCCGCGATCTTCGCAATCACATCCGCCTTCGCCGTGTCCTCGTTCCAGCGATAGATTTTATGCAGCACGGCATCGGTGAAATAGATGTGCCCGCTCTCGTCCGATGCAAGCCCAGAAGCGTTGCTGAAGCCGGTAGCCAACTTCGTCAGCACGGCATCCTTAGCAAAGATTGCTTGCGGATAGGGAAGCGCCTTCTGAGCCTTCATTCCTTGATGCACAACAAAATCGGTGAAGTCGTGCGCACGCACCGCAACTCCGCTCGTCTCATCGAAGACGCTGTTGTCGAAGGCCAACCGTGTCTGGCTGAAGACCTTCACATTCTCAAACCGGATATCTTCGGAGTTATGCGCCGTGATCGCATACAGCTTGGGCAAAACGTTGCGCGAAACACGATACATGTACGTATTGACAAAGGTCAGATGCCGCGAATCCACGATCTCCGCTGCGACCGCTTCGGCTCCAGCGGGGTTTTCTTCTTCTGTCTGCAATGCATAGACTTCCCAGTTCTGCGCGTTGTGGAACTGCACCTCATTGTGAAAATGGTGCTCGCACGAAAGCTGATAAATCCTGCTTGGCGTTTTCGTATCTTCAACACGTAATCCAGCTTTTGAAAAAGAGTCATGCGTCCAAAGCCCGCGAAAGATTCCGCCTCCACCATCCTTTACCCATAAATCCGGATACTCCGTGTCGAAGTACTTATCGCGGCTTCCGCGAGCCTGTGGAACTGGTGCGGCGCGTCCTGGCGACAGCTTTGCAACGTAAGCCGTGTGGCCCGGAAAAAAGCTCACATCATCCAGCAAGGACGTAGCTCCAGCCATCCACAACACCCCAGCCGCGCGCGGATTGGCAACCCCACGCGAGATGCCAATTCCAGTCACGATATCGGCGCCGTTATGAGGCGCAATCAGCAGCGGCACAGCAGGCCCGTCGCCTTGAAAGCCATCGGTCCCATCGAGCAATACGAGTTGCGTAGTTACAGGATTGAAGCCAATCAGGACAGTATCTGGACGCAAGGTAATTGAACCGGTCAGACGATACATCCCGCTCGGCAAAAAGAGCACGCGATGCTTGTTAATTGCGGCCTGCAGCGCAGCCGTGTCATCGGTTCCTCCATCGCCCTTGACACCCAGGCTGCGCACATCCACCCACGAAGACATAGGCGGCAAAGCCGGAATATCACTCGCGATTGCAGCCGGCAGTTGCGCAACAGTGTGTTCCTGGTGATGGGTAGCAATTCCAATCTCGCGCCCGTCTTCAGCAATATCCAACCCAACACTGAACCGATCCATGACATAAGATTTCGACGAAATGCGAATGGCCTCGCCACCACGCACAAAGTGTGGAACCTGGCTGCACGCCACATTCTCCAACGTCACTTCCGAGCGAAAATTCTTTGTATTTCCCAGCGAGATGGCAGCGCTTAGGACGTCCTCGATGCGCAGGTCGCGCCCATACAATTGCTCTACCTGCCCGTCGGCAATCTCCAACGCTACCGGCATATGCGCAAAGCGGTCGCGCACCAGCGTAAATCCAACTTCTTGCGTATGAATTGCCGCAACGCTCTGCCCCTCGAAGCTTGAATCCATCAGCAAAAACTGCCATGCAGGCGAAGTCTTCTTGGTAACAATGCCGTACTTGCCGCCATAGATATGAATATCGCTAGCCTGGTTGCCGATATCTTCAAGCGCAGCCAGAGCCGATCCAACATGAAAGTCCATATGAGTCAGCGCACAATGCTGCGCCACATGAAAGCGCACAGCGACCGCCGCTGGGTTGCCATCCTGCAACTCAAAATCGATATTGCTCATGCCGCTATAGAAAGTAAACTCGCTCGCATCCCAAACCGGCTTGCCGTCCGGCTGCCGGCGATCTGCGAACTGCAGCATGTATCGCCCCGAGCCTTGCTGAAAGCCAGGCGTGTCCTTGCCTAGTACAAAAACCGGCCGATGCGCCCCATACCCGATCAGCCGAATGCCTTCCCACACGTATACAGTCTTACCCAGCCTGTAGCGCCCCTCGGGAACAAATACCACGCCATCGTAGGTAGTTTCCTGCACGCGATTGATCGCCTGTTGCAGCGCGTCCGAGTCATCCGCGACGCCATCCGCTTTCACACCAAAATTGCCCTTTTCCAAATACGCCGCATTCGCATCGTTGGGGCGCTGCGGATAGTAGGATTCCGCCGCAAGCGATGTAGCTGAAGCCATAAGAAGGGTAGTAGCCACAAAGGCGCAAATGCATTGCATCGAGGTTAGGGCTCTCCTAAAAGCGGAAGGTTCTTCCGGTCAACTTCGCCGGCAATCATCTCCGTTCGTCGAACCCAATTCTATACATCGACTCGACACTCCTGCATGATGGCCCTTACAGCGACCAGACGCGGTTCGCGCCCACCACCAGCCCCAGTGTCAGCACTGCAATCAGCACCTCGCCCAGCACTCCGACGGCAAACGGTCTCAGCCCCTGTCGCAACAACAGTTGCAGCAACAGCTCATTCGGCAGGTGTAGCGTTCGGAATACATATCGCGTTTATATCGGGAAGTCGCAAATCCGTCAACAAAACTAGACAACTACCTTAATTTCACGAGCAAAGTAAAAGGCCCAGCCGCTCTTAAATAGGCTGAGCCTCACGGAAAATCTGGATGTTGACTACCAGCCCAGAACATAAGCAAAGATCAGCGGCGCCACGATCGTCGCATCCGACTCGATGATGTACTTCGGCGTATCCACGCCCAGCTTGCCCCAGGTGATCTTCTCATTCGGTACAGCGCCTGAGTACGAGCCATAGCTCGTCGTAGAGTCGCTGATCTGGCAGAAATAAGACCACAGCGGAACATCCTCGCGCTGCAAGTCCTGGTGCAGCATCGGCACCACGCAGATCGGGAAATCCCCGGCAATTCCGCCCGCAATCTGGAAGAATCCCAGCGCCGTCTCAGCCGTAGTCTTCGTGTACCACTCCGCCAACTCCATCATGTATTCAATGCCGGTGCGCACCGTATGCACCTTCTTCACATCGCCCGAGATGCAATGCCCGGCATACATATTGCCCAGCGTTGAATCCTCCCAACCCGGCACAAACATCGGCAGATTCTTCTCGGCAGCCGCCAGCAGCCAGCTATTCTTCGGATCGATCTGATACGAATCCTTCAACACACCCGACAACAGAATCTTGTACATGAACTGGTGGGGAAAATAAGCCTCATTGGCCTGGTCCGCCGCCATCCACTCCTTCAGCACAACCTTCTCGATCCGCCGCATCGCCTCCATCTCCGGGATGCAGGTATCGGTCACGCGGTTCATGTGCCGGTTCAGCAACTTAACCTCATCCTCCGGAGTCAGGTCGCGATAATTCGGCACGCGCTCGTAAAAGTCATGCGCCACCAGGTTGAAAACATCCTCTTCCAGATTCGCGCCGGTGCAGGTAATCGCGTGAACCTTGCCCTGCCGGATCATCTCCGCAAGCGACAGCCCCAGCTCGGCCGTGCTCATAGCCCCGCCCATCGTCAAAAACATCTTGCCGCCGGCATCCACCAGCTTGATGTAACCTTCTGCCGCATCCACCAGCGACGCTGCATTGAAGTGGCGATAATGGTGCTTGATAAATTCCTTGATAGCCAACGAAACACTCCTATCGGCAGTTACTGCCATCCTCGAAAATATCACATTTACATTACAAAATTGAGATTCCCGCGCTCTGGTTGCGCATGAGGTGAAGGCTGGCATCACCCGCGCGGCACGTCCAACCTCGACTCATACAGCAGCCGGATGATGCGAAAGCGGTGCCCGCGAAAAGGCTCCAGTAATTCCATCATGCGTTCATCGGTCCCCTGCATCTCGCCCGCCAGCGCATAACAAACCACGCGCGGCAGATGCAGATCGCCCGGAATCGCCGCGTCCGTATCGCCCGCTCCATAGCCCATCACCGTCTCTGTCGTCCACGGCCCAATCCCGTGCACGCGCAGCAGAGTCTGTCTCAGTTGCGCAAAGCCCATCTCCGGCCGCAGCGAAACAAACTGCATCTCCTTCGCAAAGCGCAGCAGCGCCTTCGCCCGTTTGGCGTCGATGCCCATCCGCTCCAATTCGAACTGCGGTATAGCCGCCAAAGTCTCAGCGGGAGGAAAAGCCCGCAATCCCAGCGGCGCGTGGCTTCCAAATCGCTGTGTAATACGGCGCCAATCCCGCATCGCATCCACGGTGCGAATCCGCTGCTGCAAGATCGCCGAACAGGTCACGTCATACAGCCACGGAACTCGCAGCAGCCGCAGCCCTGGATTTTTCCTATGCAGCCGGAAGACTCCGCTGTCGTCGGTAGCAAACGTAGCGTAGCAGTCGTCCTGCTTAAACCCGGCGAGCGTCTCTTCCAGCAGCGCATCCGGATCACAGCCGAAGGCGCTCACCTCAAGCAAGTCGCCAGAGCGGCAAACCTGCACAGACGCAGGCTCGCCCCGATAGCAAAACCCTTTGCGAAAACAGTCTAGCGAAAGATCGGTCGTCGGATCGTAAGGTCCGAGTCTCTGCAGAGAAAAAGTGCGCAAAAAATGCACAGGAAAAATCCCGGCCCATGCCCTCGCCACGCGCCAAGCAACATCCGCATCTTGCACATATCCGTAGTTCAAGCCGCTCCCGCCACGCCGGATTCGCCTGCATGGGCCGTCGCCTGTTGCTCCAGCGCTCTGTGCCAATCCCGCAATCCCAGCATAGCCAGCAGCACAAACACCGCATAGAGCACCGCTGTGAGTATCAGGTGCTTCAGCAGATACTCCCCCACATAAACCACGTCCACCACGATCCAAAGCCACCAGTTGGCGATGTATTTCCGCGCGCTCCACCATGTTCCCACCAGGCTGAAGCCGGTCAGTGCGGCGTCCAGCCAGGGCAGGGAAGCATCGGTATGCTTCATCATCCAATACCCAAGCAACAGGCTAGCGACCACCCCAGCTCCTGCGTCACGAAACAGCACCGCAAGGTCCGGCGTCACCACACGAACCGAACCCTCCGCCTTCAACCCGTGATACCAATGCCACCATCCATACACAGCGAAGGCCACAAAAATCCCCTGCAACAGCATGTCCGAGTAAAGCCTGCTCTCGCGGAACTGCTCGCCGTACAAGACGCTGGCGAGAATCGTCACCGGCCATGAAATCATGCTGCGCCGCGTCGCCAGCCACACGTCCACCGCGCTGATCGCAGCCGCCAGCAATTCAAACCAGTGCTCAGCGAGCCATAGGCTCATGTGCGCCATTCGAGATCCCCCCCGCGAGCTCTTGGCCTGTCTTCGGCCCATCGCTCCATGTGTTCGAGCAACGCGCGTCCCTGCGCGCTCCCATACCACCGCGTATGAGCCACAAAATACCCCTCGTATGCCAAAGTTGCTTTCTCGCGCGAGTTCAGAATGCTCAAAAAATAATCCGTCTCCGATAGCGCAAATTCGCAATGCACCAGCGGTAACATCGCCACCAAAGCCCGGGCTTCCTCGTAACTTAGAGGAGATAACTCCTCATACCCCGCAAGCAAAGCATCAAGATGATCCAAATGCACCAGGTGAGCTTCCGGCTCAGCAATTCGCAGCCACTCCACCACATTGCGTTCAATCGCCGTCGCCAGGTCATGAACGGCATTCGTTCGGTCCGCAAGCCCGAAGTCTATAATTCCTGCGACTTCCACAGCCTCGCCATCTCCGCTTCCAGATACGTTCCAGGTCAAATTGGAAGCGTGAAAATCGTTATGTGTCCAAAGCGGCCGTAAATAGACGAGCCAAGGATCGAGATCGCGATACAACGGTATAAACAATTCGTCAAACGCACTCCGCCAATCCCGCTCTTCCGCATACTCCCGCAACATCGGCCGGCGATCCAGATAAGCACTCATCCGGCGGAACGGCCCATCGTCCGACTCATACGATCCAGAAAGGTCTTCTAAGTCAGGGCCGGCAAAGATAGTAAAGCTTGCAACTAACTGCTGTGTCTTGCGAGCAGACCCATGATAACTAGCGGCCGCCCGGTGCAACCCGGCCATCGCCCGGCCCGCGGCGCGGGCATGGCCGCTGCCGAGAAACGGCGTCCAGGAGAGCGCCTGCTCATAAACATCCACGCCCCGCGCCAGTGGATGCACCTCATACGTCCATTCACCTTCCGCGATGGCAGTCTCACCATCGCGGTCCGCCAAAACCGCCTGGACAAGACCTGGCGAAATACTCGGGCCTTCAGACGCCCGTGAAACCTCGCCCTCCATCTCAACCGCAAGATCTGCAATCAGCCGGTGTTCCTCAAGCAGCCCTTCGCGATCCCGGATGGCCCGCGCATGTCTCTTCACAAAGACCGCGCCCCCAGGCGTGGCCACCACGCTGGCCGCCGAAAATGGCCGCGGACTGCGCGACAGCAGCCGCTCCGCGCCGCCAGCCTGCGGATATCTGCGCAGCAGCGAGTCCACCTCCGGCAGAGTGAGCGGTGGCCAGTCCGCTTCTTCCAGCGAACCTTGAAGTCCGTGCGCCTTCAGTGTGTCTCCTGTAACTGTCATTCTCTTGCTTCGCCAACCTTGACCCCAGTGTATCGCCACCCCGACTCCAGTTCACGGCGCAAAGTAGCTGGAAAGATCGAGCAGCAGGTTGGTCGCATCGGTGGAGAAGGCATCGACGCTTCCGTTAGTGGTCGGCACGATGGCCATATTGGAGGTGATCGCGCCGTCGCTGGCGTTGAGCGTGGAGACACCGGGCTGCATTCCTCCGGTTGCCCACAGTGTCAGATAGCTCAACGAGGCGACAGGCAGCACGGTGGAGTTCAGCACATAGGCCTGCGCGGTAGACGGCGGTGCGCAGTTGCTGCCATGCACCGGCACAGTGAGCGTTCCGTTGAAAGCTCCCGCACCGTTGCGCGTATCGAGAGCCCGGCAGGGAGTGACCGTGTAGAGCGACAACCCCCCGGTTCCTGGAGTAGCGAAATAGCCGTTCACATCCAGGATCACATCGGCGGTATCCGACACAAAAATGGACACATCCCCTCCGCTGCCGGCCGGCACAATGGCTGCATTGGCGGTAACCACGCCGGTCGAGGAATTGAGTGTCGAAACCACCGGCTGCGCCTGCCCCGTGGGCCACACGGTCAAGTAACCCAGGCCGCCGTGCGGCACGGCCGTAATATTAAGCGAATATGCCTGGGCCGTCGACGGAATGCCGCAGGCACTCGACAGCAACGGGAATGCGCGGCCTACACCTCCGGTCAGGGAAGGCCCTCCCAGCGGCCCGGCGGCGTTGCGCGTGTCGGCCATGCGGCACGGCGTCAGCGGATAAAATTCCAGCCCGGCGGTCGAGGTCCCCTCAGGCACAAAGTAGCCGTCGATGTCGAGAATGAACTGCGTGGCGTCGCTGGCAAAGACGCTGACTCCGCCGCGCGTTCCCGCAGGCGTGAGGATGGCATTGGCCTTGACGCGTCCGTCGCCGGAGTTGAGTGTGGAGACCACAGGCTGCGGCTCGCCGGCCGGCCAGACAGTGAGATAGCCGAGCGATTGAATCGGCACCACCGTCACGTTCAGCGAATAGGCAGCCGCGTTCGCCGGAATGTTGCAGGTGCTTTGCAGCACGTTGAAGGTGCGGCTCGCGCCCGCGGCCAGCTCCGGCCCGCCAAAAGCGCCTGTCGCGTTGCGTGTATCCGCGATCCGGCACGGGGTCATGGCGACGAACTGCAACTCGCCCGTAGTCGAAGGCTGGATGGTGTAAGTCGCGGAAGCGGCCATACTGTTGGTATATCCAGCGGCAACCGCGATCGCTTCTAGCGTTCCCGTAGTCGAAACGGTGATGGGCGCGGTGTACTGGGCCGATTCAGTGCTAGGCGCGGTTCCATGCGTGGTGTAGTAGATGGCAGCGCCCGATGTCGCGTCGCTGATCGTCACCGTCTGGGCCGTTAAATACGTGCCTCCAACCGGCGAAAACGTCGGCGTCGCCGCCAGCGGCGCAATGGTGTAGCTGGCCGCGGCCGGCGCGCTCAACGTATAGTTCGGCGCCAGAGCCACGGCCATCAGTGTCGCCATCGATTGCACAGCGATCGATGGCGGGCAAACGGGAGACGAATTCGTCGGCGTGCTTCCATCCGTGGTGCAATACAGCACCGCGCCAGGGGTCGCATCGTTGATGGTCACCATCTGAGCCGTCGTGTATGTACCGCCGGGCGGCGAGAAGCCAGGCGTTGCTGTCATCGGTGTATACCCAACCAGAATCTGCGCCGTATGCGTGTGTCCGCCGCCTGTAGCCGTCACCATCGCGGGGTAGGTTCCCCCAGCCACCGTGCCCGCCACCGTAATGGTGATCGCGTCCGTAACTCCGACGCCCACTGTAGGGGAAGCAGTCGCCGGCGAACATGTGATTCCAGCCGGCGCGGAGCAGGTAATCGCCACCGTTCCGCTGAACGAATTGACCGGCGTAATAACAATCGTCCCCGTTCCCGTCTTACCCTGCGCTACAGCCACCTCCTGGGTCGTCGTAATCAGCGAAAAGTCACTCGCATTCAACGTAACCGTCAGCGGAGCGGACGATTGCGCCGAGTAGTTCGTGTCACCGGGAAAAGTTGCAATGAAAGTATTGGAGCCGTTTGCCATCTGCCACGCCGGAAGGCTCAGCGTCCAGGCAGAAGTCGTCGCCGAAGTTGCCTCCAGGACAGCATTCGAAGAGGAACTCCCATCCTCCCACGTAACATACACCGATCCCTTAGGCATGCCCAGAGCCGTGGTTCCTGTCACAGTGCCAGACAGGTTCACGGTCTGGTTAGGGGTAAAGGAGGTTGCTGTAGCCGCCACGGCCAGAACAGGTGCCGGCTTGGTCGCCAGCGATTCGACCGACCCAAAAAGCGTTGAAGTTCCAAACCAATTCGCATCGCCTGAGTAAGTCGCAGTCAGCGGAAGTATCCCCGCCGGCACCGCGGGAAAAGTCACCACTGCCTCTTCGACCGCGCTCCCGGTCGTTCCCCAACTCTTGAACGGAGAGGCAGCCGTCTGGGTCTGGCCGCCCAGGGTCACCGAGATGGTTCCAGTCGGCAATACTCCATTGAGCAGCAATACATCGGAGTACATCAACAGATCCACCGTCACATTGCTGCCCGCCGCAACGCTGGTCTCCATCGGCTGAAGATAGATCGTCGTCGTCCCTTTGAAGACCGTGACAGTGGCGGCTGAGGCCGCGGTGGATGCACTGTAGCTCGCGTCGCCTGGGTACGCCGCGCCGATGGCGTGGCTGCCGATCGCCAGCGAAGGCAGAACCCACTCCGCCAGCCCCTCGCTGTTCAAGGGCACAGCCGCAGTCTTGGTCGCGGTTCCCGCCGT
>Ga0302326_10005677_pt1 | contig 28417 bp, 25 predicted proteins | sample Palsa_T0_3_FD_202264 | JGI IMG/M metagenome (GOLD analysis project Ga0302326, IMG submission 202264) | Peat permafrost microbial communities from Stordalen Mire near Abisko, Sweden - Palsa_T0_3 | ecosystem: Environmental > Terrestrial > Soil > Palsa > Peat permafrost | place: Sweden: Abisko... | reverse complement strand
ATCGACAGTTGGCAAGACTGCTCGAAAGCGAACCAGGGCGCATTGGCCCAGCAGGAGGACGTTCAGTTAGCGCCCGGTAACACATCGAAGGGGGCAAAGCAAAGACGCGACAGACCTCGAAGCAGCAGGAGGACTCATGAGCGACCGATTGGAGTTCGATATCGACTGTCCGAACAACCACAACCAGACAGTCACGTTTAGTCAGGAAGAATTCGAAGAAGCGCTAAAGTCCGGTGCCTTGGTCTTCCACTGCAACACGTGCGATACGGACTGGCCTCCATCCAATGAAGAAATCGCCGGTATTCGGAGGCGATTCTCTCAGGAACCTTGACCCACTCGTTTACTATTCTCGGAGTCGTCCTGGCGCTCTACCCCACGCCGTAGGCCTGGTGACACCTTAAACCCGCCGGACTCCGGTTTCGGCCAGAACACCCACTGTCAGAACTCGGAATGGAATTGCAGCCCGCGCGCCACGCGCCGCCCGCGCTGGCGGACGTGCGCCTTGCACGATGCCCTGCGCTCACTCGATCTTTCGCTGAAACTCTCGTTTTGACGGCCTTCCCGCCAGTTAGCGATAACTGGTACGATTGAGTCGTAACGGAATATTGGGAGGAGACCACCGCTGGCCGTCGCGGGGCGGAGCCGCGCGCGTGAGCCGGTGGCTTCCCGGTACGCGAGTGAGCGCCAGATGAACCTCGACGAAGTCGCGAAGCGCGCGGGCGTATCCAGCGCCACGGTTTCGCGCGTCCTGAACAAAGCGCACGTGGTTCGGAATTCGACCCGCCTGCGCGTGATGAAAGCGGTTTCGGACTTGAACTATCATCCGAACCTGCATGCGCGGTCGCTGGCCCAAGGCGGCAGCCGCACGCTGGGCATGATCGCCTCGAATCTGCAGAACCCGTTCTTCTTCGATATATTTCGCACGCTGGAGGCGGATGCCTACACGCACGGCTATGAGGTCGTTGCGGCGCATACGGACTACGATTCCGAGCACTTAGTGCGCTGCGTGCGGCTGATGATCGGGCGCCGCGTGGCGGGTCTGGCGGTGATCGTCTCCGAGATGGCCCCGGACCTGATCTGCGAACTGGCGGCCAGCAAGATGCGGGTGGTTTTTTACGATGTGGGCAGCGCGGGCCGGACCATGTCCAATATCCGGGTCAACTACCGGCGCGGCATCGAGCGGGTGGTCGAGTATCTGCACAGCCTCAATCACCGGCGGCTGGCGTTTGCGGGTCACCATGCCGGTCTGGGTCCCATCAGCGAGCGGGAGAAGGCCTTCGTCGAGACCGTTTCCCGGTACTCGCCAGGGACGGAATGGCGCACAGTGGCCAACCAGGACGCATTGGAGGGCGGCCAACAAGCTGCGCGCGAGATCCTGGACTCGGGATTCCGGCCCACGGCGATCATCTGCGTCAACGATCTGATGGCCGTGGGCGTGCTCCGCGAGGTGCGGGAACGCGGCATGCGGGTGCCGGAGGATGTATCGGTCACGGGGTTCGATAATATCAAGCTGTCTGAGTTTAGCTATCCGCCGCTGACTACTCTGCATATCCCACGGGAACGCATTGGCCACCTGGCGTTTGGGATGCTCGTACCGGAGTCGTCACGCGACAAGCCGGCGGGGCGCGAAATCGTGATCGAGCCGGAACTGGTGTTGCGGGACTCGACGGGCCCAGCGTCGCAAGGGTGTTAATTGTGGACACTTCAACCCCGGCTGCCGGCGCGGTAATCGAGCCTAAGCGAAGAAAAGGTGGCGGCCTGGGTGGCCGCCGCGGGCCGAGGGCCTGCCCCACAGCGGCGCGCGTTCCGCCTGGAGTTGGCGCAGGATCCGGGCCATGCGCAAGCTGCGGCCTGGCTGGGCGACGTGCTGCTGCAGCGTGACGAGTCACAGGCTGCCTAGCCGCTGCTCGATAAGGCGCTGCGGTTGAATCCAGAGTATCGGGCAGCCGCGCAGGAACTGCGCCAGGCCGTGCGGCTGTATCCGGCGCGGGCTGGACGTTCCGGGACAGCCGGCCCCCTTAGGCATCAGTCTCGCACTTGGCGTCACGGTCCAGGTACCCATTGCCAGCGACGGACCAGCCGGGTTGTTTACGATTTGAGTACTATACTGTCCAGGAATAGGACTACCACGGGATTTTCGGCGGTCTGCCGCCCGCCCGGCCATGTTATACTCGTGCAGATTCGCCATCCAGAAACAATATGCGACAACTATTAAAGCCTTTTTCGTCCTGTTCCAGATCGCTCTATGCTCTGGCACCCATTTTCATCTTTGCCGGTCTTTCATCTTCGTTATATGCCACCATCACGAACGTGGAACTGAGGACTTCGGTTCATTCGCCCCAACTCCTGGGGACCACCGTGGTGTTGAACGCGTCCGCGACGGACAGCGATCCGGGACCGCTGACCTACAAGTGGGAGGTCCAGAATCCGGGTTCCACCAGTTTCAGCACCATGCGCGACTTCGATCTGCTGACCGAGTTCACCTGGGTGCCCAACTATGTGGAAGGCACGTATCAATTGCGGCTCACCGCCAGAGATTACCTGGCCGGCACGAGCGCCCAAGTGGTCGTCAACTATGTGGTGAATCCATTGGTCACTGGGACCCAGCCCGTGGCGGTTGCTACGGCCAATCCGCTGGTAGCCTTGTTCAGCGCGCCTAACTGTCCGGCGGGCAGCACCATGACCATTTACTATAAGCTGCAGGGATCCAGCGCGCAAAACACCACCGACGCCAGAGCGTGCCATACCGGCACTCAGAATTTCTACGTGGCGGGGATGATGCCCAGCAAAACGTACGTCATGACCTATGCCGTGACCACCAGCGGAACCACAACAAAAGGCCCCCTGATAAGCTTCACAACCGGACCCCTTACTACGTCGCTGACGTTTCCAACCTTGTCCGTGCCGATTCCGCCGAGTTCTGGGACGGATTCCACCAATCCTGTGGTGCTGGGAGGCTATCCGGATCCGGGCGGGTTCCCGCTCGCCACGGACCTGGAGGGGAATATTATTTATTACTATCCCGACGCGGTTCAGTTGACGCGACCGGTCCCGGGCGGGACCATGCTCGCTTTGCCAAGTGGAAAAGGCACCGGAACTGGTGTCTGGGGACCCAACGTGACCCGCCAACAAATCGTGCGGGAATACGATTTGGCCGGCAACACCCTCCACGAGACCAACTGCGATCGCGTCTATGAACAGCTCGAGGCGCTAGGGATGACCGATCCGCTCGGCCGCTTCAACCACGATGCGATCCGTCTCTCGAACGGCCAAACCGTCGTCTTAGGCGACGAGCAGAGAATATTTCCGGCAGGCACTCAGGGATCTACTGCGCCGCTGGATATTATCGGCTCACTGATCATCTTCTTGGACGATAACTTCCAGGTTCTCACTTACTGGAGTGCCTTCGACCATTATTGTACGACTTCCACCGGTATTTGCCTGGATATCAACCGCCCGGGCGATGAAGACTGCGTGACGAACTCACAGGGTCTGACCCCGGGGGGGTGCCCGCCCGTATTATTGTCATCCCCGGCCAACGACTGGACACACAACAACAGTATCGAATTTCTCACTGCCGACAACGATCTGCTGGCCTCCCTCCGGAACCAGAATTGGATTGTGAAGATCGATTGGAACAACGGAACCGGCACCGGCGGGCTTCTTTGGCGTCTGGGCACAGATGGCGATTTTACCGTACCTGGCACCAGCAGCCCCGACTGGTTCTCCGGCCAGCACGATGCCGGCTTCGTAGACAACGGCGAGACGATCTTAATGCTCTTCAATAATAACGTCGACGCCCACGCCCACTCGGGCGCGAACAGTCACGGCCAGGTTTGGACTCTCAATACAACCAACCTGACGGCCACTCCCACACTTGATCAGGATGTGGGGTCTTACTCTCCTTCTCTGGGCAGCGCTGAGCTGCTGAACAATGGCGACTACGTGTTTGTATCGGGGAACATCCAGTTGGGCCATAACTCGATCGAAGTGCAGAACACCGAAATGACGACAAGCGGCGTGACGAACTACCAGTTTCAGAGCATCGGCGTTTCCCCCGCTTATCGCGGCTGGCGGCTGACGAGCCTGTATAGCGCCACGCTGGATGGCTCTTCCGGTCCGGAATAGGACCTCCGATAGGGGGCAGGCCCTCGGCCTGGGAGGCCGCCAGATACTTTTCGCACCGTGGGGCGGGCAATTCTGCCCGCAGCCGGCTTTTAGCCGGCTTTGGCCGCCTGAAAAGGCGGCTGCGGCCATGATTGGCCGCCCCACGGTGCAAAAAGTATGTGGCATTATTTACGGCCTAACCTTAATCGCGATGCTGGCGGTGCTGGTATGCCCAGCGCCGTCCTCTGCGATGAGTTGGTACCCGGTGTCTTTACGCGGCGCCACCGTCAGGCAATCGCTTATCGCCGGCCGCAAGGTCTCCACGGGTGGCTCTATGCGGACGCTCTTGGCGCCATAGACGCCGAAGCAGATGCGGGCCCGATCTCCGCGGCGGATCTCCTGCGGAGACGCATAGAAATTGATAATCCTGAAACTGGTTCCGCCCAGCAGATCGATGCTTTGGCGTGCGCGGCGCGATTCGTCCTCCCTGCGCGTCTGTTCCGCCTCTCGCCCGGCGCTCCAGCGCGAGTAGAAAATCCATCCATCGTAGAGCACAGCGGCGAAGACCGCGACGCTCACGAACGGCAGCGCGCGGCGAAGCAACTGGACCGGCTCGCGCATTCAAACCCCACGAAAGAAGAACGCATCCCGCAGTGACAGCGGTGCTTCCAGGAAAACTTCTTCATCGGGCATCAGATCGGACACCGGAAGATCCAGGATGGACGGATCCAGCGTCCGGATGCCATGCTTCGCCAGGACGGCGGTGGTTCTCTGGCGCAGGTTTCCCAGTTTGCGGAACAGGTCTTCGCCCAAAGCGTCCCGGTATGTGACGTCGATTTCTACCCGTTCTCCCGTCTGCTCGGAATAGGTGTAAGCCTCGATATCCGGAGCGGAGGCGGTGCCGTCCTCGAACTCGGCGAACTCGCCGAGGTGCACAACCGCGAAAGGGGCGGCCAGCGATACGCCCACGGCGCAGCCATACCAGCCTCGACCCGGGTAGGTCGTCATGCGCGCATCTTGCTCCGGATCTTCGGTCTCCGGGCCTTCGGTTTCAGCTTCGAATTCGAATTCCTCGCCCTGCGCAGCCAGGAAGAAAACGCGATAGGATTGCCAGTCCTCCTCTGCCTCGGTCTGCCACATCGGCGAAGCGCCGGGGATTCTCCCCAGATCCCGTTCCAAAGCTTCTTGGATGTCGCAAAAATACGACTCCTCGGTGTCGAACTCTGCGACCACTCCATCCGGCCAACACTCGTCGATGGCGGCGGCTACATCGCTGGGTATCCGGTTCTCATCGGCCATGACTTCATTTTGGCATTACGGCCTGCAGCGTCGCCACGCCGATTTGGCCGTTGAGATTTTCGTCCGGTGACGGTGCGTCGCCGCCGCCGAACCACACGGCCAGCCGGCCGCCGAGCAGTTCGATGGTTGGATCGCAAATCGCTTGGCTATCCCACGGCTGGCGGCCCTCGAAAATCGCCGGAAGTTTTTCCCAGTGGATGCCGTCGGTGGACCGCGCCATTCCCAAGCGCCGCATCCGCCGCGCATCGCGGCCGGTGTAAAGCACCCAGTAATAGCCATGCGCGATCCATACGGCCGGTTCGCCCAGACCCATCTCGTCGAAGCTGCCGTACTGGCCGAGTTCCAGAATGGGGTTGGCGCGCAGCTTTTGCCACTGCTCGCCGTCGAGCGACCGCGCTACTCCCAGCCGTTGCCGCCGGGCGCGGTCTTGCCCCAGGTAAAACAGGTACCAATACCGGCCCACCTTGATCGCATAAGGGTCGGCCACACCGGATTCGTCCCAGCTTCCGCGTGGGCCGAAATCAATAACCGGAAAGCGGGTTTTACGCCACAGCCGGCCGTCGCTCGAGCGCGCCAATCCCAGCCGGGGAGTTCCCTTGGGTCCCGCCTGATACCAGTACCAGAATTGGCCATCGTCAAACTGCGCGGAGCCATTGGCCGCAATGTAGCTGCCTTCTCCCAAGCGCGTCTCGGGCGACAACACCACGCCCTCTTTTTTCCACGAAAGCCCGTCGCTCGAAGTCGCCACGCCGGTCCGCCAGGTGGTCCCATCGAAACCGGAATAGAAATTGAAATAGGCGTTGCCGCGACGCACGATCGACGGGTTCAGGGCATCGTGCGAGTCCCAATCGCCAGGGCCGCCGTGCGGCAGAACCGGCGCCTCGCGGGGCATCCACTCGTAGCGCACCTGGGGCTCGGCCGGAGCCAACTGCGGAAGGCGGAAATCGGAGTAGCCGCATCCGAACGAAAGCAGGCACACCAGGCCGCAGCTTACGGCACCCGGCAGCTTCATGGCATGGGAATGCGCAGCTTGAGGCCAGCGCCGCGTCCGGGGCGCGATTCCACGGTCATCTCCGCATTCAGCGCGCGCGCCCGGCGTTTGAGGCTGGCCGGTCCCAAACGCAGCAGTTCCAGTTCATCCAACGAATAAACGCCGCTAAAATGAAAGCCGCGGCCGTTATCGTCCACCGATAATTCCAGCGCCTTGGCGACCCGCTCCACGGAGACCGCCAGCCGTGTCGCGCCGGCGTGTTTCAGCACGTTGTGCAGCGCCTCGCGGAGCATCTGGACAATCTCGGAAGCCATCTCCTCGGGACATTTCAAGGGCCCGTCGCCGCCCACGAAGGTCACTGGAATGCCGCTCTCTTTCTGAAAGTTCTCGCAGATGCGCCTTGCCGAAGCGTACAGGTTGGAGCCTTGCATTTCGGGCGGCCGCATGCCGCGGACGAAAGCCCGCAATTCTTTTACCTGTTGCTGCGCCAGTTTCTGCAAGTCCGCCAGGTCGTCCATGCCGGCCTGAAAGTCGCGTTCCATAAGCTTGCGCAGAATCTCCAATCTCATCTGCAGGCTGATGAAGCTTTGCAACGGACCATCGTGGAAGTCGGAGGCGATCCGCTGCCGTTCCGCTTCACGGGCCCGCTGGGCATCCTCCCTGGTCTCGGCGGCTTCCAGCGCCAGGCTCTCCATGCGCGATTCCAACCGTTTCTTATACGCCGAAAATGCATATGCCAGCGCTCCCATCACCACGCTTGTGCGCCGGATGGGGAATACATCGTGCGATTGTACGGCGATACAGAAGATGCCGCTCAGCACCACCACCACCAAAACCTCAGGCGGGCGATATAGGAACACCGCCTCGGCCAGCATGCCGAGGTAGAAGAAAGCGGGAAGCCAGATATCGGATCCGATACCCGCGTCTACCAGTACCAGAAAGTAGACCAGGTCCACAAAGAGCGCTAGCAGGGCGAAACCCCCGCCTTGGCGCTTTCTGAGGGGAACCAACAGGCTGAGGAGCAGATACGTCCCGGCAGCCGCCACCGCCCACGGCGTGTTGCGCGGCGAAAGCAACAGCGCGCTAGCCAGGCCGACGGCGGCAAACGCCACCCGCGTCCAGGAAACGGCGCGCTTCCATGCCGCGGCGGACGAAGCCATGTCACCGGGCACGGGGGCTCTTCGCGCGGCTACCGCCGGTAGAGGAAAAGCGTGTGGCTGCGGCCCTCACCATCATCTTCGATATCTTCCACCTTTACAGGCGTCCAGTTTCTGAATTCGAAATCGTGCGCCACCACCCGCGCGCCTTTTTTCAGTTGCCGCTCCAGCAGCGGTTGTACTTTATCGTTGGAATTCGGCAACAGGTATACCGTAACTAAGTCCGCCGTACTATAGTCCTGTTTCAGAATATCGCCATTGATAATCTGCGCCTCCTTTTCCAGCCCCAGCTTGCGGATACGCTCCAGGCTCTGCCTGCAAAGATCCTTGTCCAACTCCACGCCAATCGCCTCGGCGTGAAATTTCCCGGCGGCCGCGATCACGATGCGGCCATCGCCGCTGCCCAAATCGAACATCTTTTCGCCCGCCTTTAAATCGCCCAGTTCGAGCATCTTTACCACAATAGTTTCCGGGGTGGGGTAGTACGGCGCCAGTTTCTCCTGGTTCTGCGCCCAAGCCGCGGCGGCCAGCAGGCCTATACTAAGAAGGCGTATTCGCATCGGAAAATCCCTCAAATGGGCCGATCTTGAGTGTAACAAAAAGCACGTCCGATCAGAGGACTTAGTAGCTGCGCACTGCCAATTGATATGTTACCCGTTGCGCACCTGGCCGTGCAGGCGGGCCGACGGATTCGCCCTTGGGACGGCTCCCTTAGGGTCGCGGCTCTGTAACATACTCGCCGAAGTGCTACATTGGATCGAATCCAGATGGCGGACTTTCGCGAAGAGCAGCGTTTCGAATCGTTTTGGAGCGTGGTCGTATTCATTCCGGCCCTTATGGTGGGCTACGGCCTGTACCGGCAAGCGGCATCCGGCGCGCTGCTGTGGCCGGCGTTCATGGTGACCGCCGTGGTTGCGGTCTGGTTCCTGAAAATGAAGCTGGTCACCGAAGTTCGCGACGACGGTTTGTTCATCTGTTTTGTCTGGCTGTGGCCCGAGCGCACCATCCCCTGGGACCAGATCCGCAGCGTGGAGGTCCGCACGTATCGCCCGGTCCGGGACTTTGGCGGATGGGGTGTGCGTTGGGCGCCCCGCGGGATCGTCTACCACGCACGCGGCAACCGGGGCGCCCGCCTGGTACTCGCCAGCGGCGAACGCGTGCTGGTTGGGTCGCTGCGTGCCGACGAACTAGTGCGCGCCATCGCGGCCCGCGCGGGGCTGCCAGTCGCCGGTCCCAGTTAACCGCCATGGGACCGGCGATAGTGGGGCAGGCCCTCGGCCTGCGGCGGCCTCCCAGGCCGCCATCTTCTCTTCGCAAAGGCTCGATTTCGGAGCAAGAAGCGGGTCCAGGGGACCCGACCCAGAGGGTCCCCCGGCCAGGGGCCTGCCCCACTATTTATGCAGACGGGTTGCGCGCCCAGACGTGTTAATTAACCGGCCGCCCGCTCGAGGCGCCGCAAAATGCCGTCCGGTTCCGCGATCCCCATCGCCACAATGGCATCCGCGCGGGCTTGCGTATCGGCTACCGCATAGATCCGCAGTTCGTCCGCGTTCCCGGACGGCCTGACATGCGCCACATCTCCATTATCGAAGAGGATGCGGACGCCGTCCGTGCGATCCACGCGGGTGACCACGCCGAATCCCAACTCCGGCGTGAAGAACCCGGCAATGTGCGGCCCGGTGAGGGAGGCGACAACCTTTACACCGCGCGCTCTGGGGAAGTGCGCCAGCAGCGCGGCACGGCTGAAGCGCTTAGGCAGCCGGGCAAACAGTTCCAGCAGAGAGATCCCGCTCCCCGACGCGGCCAACAGCACACCGAGAATCGGTAAAATGGCATCCCGCGTAAGCAGGGCGCTCAAAACCGCGCCATTCCGTTCGATTTCCGAGCCGGTCAGGAAGCCGCCATTGGGCTCCCAGCCGCAGACCCGTTTCTTTCCTTTGCGGCGCGCCTGCTCCATGCCGGCGATCACGTACGGGGAACCGATGCGTGTTTTCGGTTCCACTACGGATGCGAGTTCTCCGCGGTCGATGGCGTCGTTGCAGGTGATGGGAACCACTACCGCGCCGGCTTTCAAATACTCGGCCACCACCATGCCCACCAGGTCTCCGCCAAAGAAGCGCGCCTGGCCCGTGGCGGGATCGACTCCGAGAATCAAGGGCCGGTCGCTGTCGCCGTCGGTCGAAACGATCGCATGCAAGGGACCGTGCTTCGCGGCGGCCTCGTCCGCCAGAGTTTGGATGGCGGCAAGCTGTGTCGCGCCGACGTTCTCCGTGTCGATAGGAACGAACGTGCCGCTGCGTCCGGCCGCGATCGGGCAGGCGCCCATATGCTCGAGAATCTTCACCAACAGATCGCGCCCCACAGCGGAGTGTTGATAGACCAGCACCCGCGCGCCATTGAGCGACGAGCCCTGGAAGAAGCTCGTGAAGCGCCCGATCCACGCGCCGCGGGCTTCGCCGTGTTCCACGGGAAGTTCCTGTCGGCCGGTTTTGAATAAGCCGCGGGCATCGAAGGGAGACAGATCCGCAGGCTGGCTGTACATCCGCTGGCGAACCTGGCTCACCCGCGCGTTGATGGGGGCTTCCTGTTCCTTGCGCAGCTCGCCCACGCTGGTGTTGAGCTTATAGCCATTCCGGTCGAATGGAATGTGGCTGCCGGTCACCATGATGCTGCCTTTGCCGCGCGCCAGCGCGTAGCAGGCCAGCGCGGGCGTGGGTATGCAGCCCAGGTTCACTGCGCGCATGCCGGCATCGCGGATGGCGGTGACGATAGCCTGGGCGATCTCCCCGCGCCCGTCCTGCTCCGGGACGAAGCTGTTGGAACTCGGCCGCAGATCCCGCGCAAAAAAAAATTCCTCGCCACGGACGATGCCGCCTTCGGATGGCGAGAGCGACTGCAGGCATTCCAATTCCGCCAGAGCGTTTATGTAGATCTCCAATTGTGTGAGATCCACTACCTTGCCTCGCCGTCCACTGGTGCCGAATTCCATCTCGCGCGGTTCGTACGTCAGCTTGGAGCGAAGAGAGTCCGTTTGCGGAGTCGCGTTCATTGCAGGTCCTTTCGCCATCCTAGCAAGCGCCGTCGATTCCGTGTTGGTACCGGTCCGCGATAGCCTGGTACCTGAAATAGACGAATTCTGAGGGAACGGGTATATACTTTCTACGGGCACTCGGCGTGCGATTTCGACGAATGCCCGGAGGTGGCAAACGCGATGTGTTTAACAAATATGAAACGAATGGAACATGCGCTTCGCATGGCCATTCTGGTTCTTGGCATTGCTGTTCCGCTCCTGGCGCAGGGCTCGCAGACGTTGTCCGTGAGCGCCTTCATGGATATCTGGCAATCGGGGGGCTACAACGATGGTAGTGGGGCAGAGCCGCCGGCGTCTTATGCATTTGCCGCGGCGCCAGGGCAGGCCCTTACGTTTTCCAGCGTCACGGGGACTTGGAGCTGCGGAAACGGAGCTACGCCGAACGGGCCGGACGGAACGAACAACGGTAGCTGCTATGTCAACGCCAACACCTTCACCCCGACGGGCCCTTTCTCGGGGCTGGACATGACGGATTTTAGCCGGCCGCTGGTAGGTATGTTTCTGGCGGACACTCTGCCGGCATCGGTGGCGCCTACTCTAAGATTTTACTGGACCGACAACTCACAGGGAGGCATTCAAACTAACTTCGCCGTTCTGAGCCCGCAAATCGGCCAGGTGTTTTTCATTGGCGACGGGTTGACGGGAACGGGCACCGGCGCCGTTCAGGTGTTTAATGTCCCACCAACGGCTACGCGTCTCTACCTTGGTTATGTCGACTTATGCAGCAATGTGACACCGGGCTGTTACTCCGATAATTCGGGTTCGATGACCGTTACCTTCGCGATTAGTACGTGCAGTTTTAATGTCTCCAACGTGACACCCCAGACTCAGTTGGCGGACCGTGCATGGGCGACCCAGGCAGGCATCATGCGTAGCTGGAGGAGCGGTGTAACCATCAGCGCAGCCGACGCCGCCGCGCTTGCCGATAGCTTCCCGCCGCAGACCGATGTGTTCGTAACGGCTTATGATAACGGCGGGGTTTCGGGATGCGCGGAGGCCAACGACTGCAGTATTTCCCTTCCCGATTACACCCACTTCCTCACGCGTTCGGCTATTGACCAATTTCTCACGGAGCCGCTGAACCCAACGGCGTGCGGCTTGGCTATACACATGCAAACGTACGGCCCTATGGCCATCGTGACCGGGGTGCCTACACCTAACTTTGTGCACGCCATGGTGGTAATGGGGGTTACCGGCGACGGCACCAACAGCGGGGCATCCGTCAACGTCATCGATCCGGTCACGGGCGCGCAGTCGTCTCAATCGCTCGACACGCTGGTGCTTGGTCTTGAGGCGGCCGTGGCCGCGGGCTGGCCGGAATTCGGCCAGTTTCCATAAGGCTCGCTATCGATCGTCCGGAGGCTATCGTGAGCGATAGAAACTTCTCCTATCGCTCATGGTGTGGTGCGCTCCGTGACTTGGTTTAACCGTACCTCACCAAGCGGCGGAGCGCATCTCTCTTCGTCTCGATCCACCCTTCGAGGACGGCAACGGCCCGCCTCGGCCGGCCCATTCTCGTCAAACTGAAAGCGTATTACGCCGCGCTTGAGGCGGCGAACAAATCGAACGAACTCACGGCGTGGTCTGGTTCGCAGCAACGGCGATCGAAGCTCAGCAGCGCACCATCGCGCGCCTCGAGATCCTCATCGACAGGACCAAGCTGCTCGACCGGCCGCGTGGCCAGCTCAAGACGCGGCAGGAGAAGGTGGTGCTGCGCCCTGCTGCGGGAAGGCCCGGAGGGATTCAAGGGAGGCCCAAGCGCCGGAAGCCATGCCAGTATTACCGGAGCGTCGCCTGGCGGCGGTCGATGAGCATGGCGGAGTTCAGAGCTGTGCGTAGATTCGGCGCGCCGTGGCACACTTTTTGTTTTTGGGGTGGCGGAGAGGGGGGGATTCGTACACTTGATCGACCAATGGCCCCTCTAACTTACAGATTGTACATTGCCGGGGATGCCGGAATCGCCGTCCATGCCGCCGACAATTGCCCTAGATTGCCCTGAAGGCTCTCCCCTGCTTCATGAAGCGGCCTTTATCCAATGGCAGATTGTACGCGATTGAAGTACCATCCTCGCGTGATATCACGATATCCAGAAACGACAGTATTGTGATATCTGCGTTTCGTACCATCGAAACTTCGTGAATTGACGGTGTTGTCGCCGTACAACACTCAGATATCAAAACACCGTGCAACACCGATTTCATAACTGTTTGGGCGCAGGATGTTGTAGCGTTACGGTCTCGAAGCATCATGATCGCGCCGAACCGCGATATCACAACCTCATAGCCCCACAGGTGAAAGCATGAAAAAACATCGTGACGCCGACGCACTGGCCGCCCGGATCGCGGAGGCGGCCAATCAACCGGCTGCCATCGTGGCGAGTGCGCCGAAAGTCGCACTTGAACCTGAGGCGACGACCGAACTGGGGAGGCCGCTGCATTCAAGTCGGAGCGCAAGACAACAAAAGCGAGACTGGCAGACGGAGACACCGTAGGAATCAGCTTACGGCCTCATCGCACGCTGTTGAGCCAGTATGTACTGAAAGCGGCAGACCGCACGCGCGAAGTTGGCAAGGTCATTTCAGCGCAGGAGATCATGCTTGAGGTATTGGAGCGCGGCGCATGAATAAAACGAATATGAATGTCGTGTTCATCGCGGGTAGCAAAGGTGGCGTGGGAAAGTCGGCAACGGCGCATCTGGCGTGCCTCGGCGCAATTCTGCGTAATCAGCCTGCCGCGTATGTGCTCACTGACCCGAACCGGAAAATTCGCGGAGAGGGAAGGCCATACAGTGTCCTTGATGGCAGGGAACCGCATCAATTGGCCAGTATTCTAGGGGCCAGCCATCTCACCCTTAACGGCTGGCTGATTATTGACGGCGGCGGCAATCGCCCGGCCTTCGATGTGGCCATTGCTGCTGAGGCTAACCTCTGCATTTTGCCGTTCCGGGCCTCCGAGGAGGATTTGGATACGGTCGCGGATGACATGAGGCGGATACCGAATGCGGTTGCATGGCCGACAGCGTGGCCCACAAATGCCTTTGCCGAAAGGGCGGCGCTCTTTTACGTCGAGGCTTTGGCGAAGGCTTTCCCGCTACGGGTAATCAACACGCATATTCCGTTCGTCAACTCGGTTTCTGAATTGTTGGCAGCATCGCTTGATGCCCCGTCTTCGCCGGTGCGACAACTCGCGCGGCGTGTATTCGACATCATGTCCGACACGTTCGATGAACGGCAGACGAAGCCTACGGCGCAAGCGATAGCCAGCTAATTCAACTTCGGGATTGTCTGGTCCCAAGGGTTGAAAACGTCCGCGCCGAGACCGGCGAAATCCCTCACGTTCCGCGTGACGATAGTAAGGTCATGGTGCAGGGCTGTTGCTGCGATCACTCCGTCCACGACGGCCAAGGTCATTCCCTTTTGCTTCGCGGTGGCGGCTAAATTCCCCCAACGCTCAGCAATGGCTTCCGTAACCGGCAGTATGCGCCCGGCGAACCATGACCGAACCTCGATATCAAGCCAGTTTTGCAACCCGGTGCGTTTCTGGCTGGCCGGGAGTTCGGCGATCCCTTTGCAGATTTCACCAATCGTCAGGACGCTAAGAAACACGCTGCTCTGGCCAGCATTGTCGAGAAATGCGGCAACCCGCGCGTCGGGCCTTTCGCGGGTGAGTTCTGATGGGATATTGGTGTCTACCAAATATCCTTTCACAGGTTGATATCCCGGCCTGTGTCCTTGCTTCAGTCGCTCTCAAAGTCGATGTTGAGGCCCCGCAATGGCGCAAATAGCTCAACCATGTTCTTCGCCGGTTGCGCGTTTTTCGGCGGCGTTGCTGCCGCTTCGGGTGGCGAAGACTGAAGGGCCTGCCAGACAACATCCTCGGCGTCCTTAAATCCGCCGGAACGGAGACGTTGATTGATTAGCGCCTCGACTTCGGGTTTGGTGATCTGAATGGTCATGGCAGCGGGCCTCCTTCATCATTATCGCCCGTCAACAATACACCGGGGGCGGCGTGTCTGCAAAGGTGACATATAGGGCAGGGGCCGGGCAAACCTGTTCCGTACCTCGGTAGCGAAAAATCGCGCCGAGGTCTTCTTTTTCCTACTGCCTTAGAGTTTTTGGAAAGAAGAAGGGGCAGGAGGGAAGGAAAAGGATTTCAGCTCGGCGGTAATTTCGGTGAGAGATCGGTTAGATGTATATGAGGTGGGTATTCCTCGGCGTCTTTGGCCGTTGGAGGTGGCGATAGAAACCAGAATGCGGCGCATGGTCAGAAACGCGGCAAAGGCATAGCGGTTGCTGGTGCGAATAACACGCCAGCCATCACGCGCCAGACCGTGCGCCCATTGGATGAGGTTGTTCTCCCGCGCCCATTTCAAGGCCCGTTGCACGGTCCTGACGCCGCATCTGGCCTTGATCGCTATCGCCTTGTGAGAGGGGAAGCATTGGCCCGTGCGCGGGTTGTAGAAGGCGAACAGAAGGGTTTCGTAAATCTTCATCCAGCCATAGGGAACGCCGCCTAAACGGTCGATCTCGGCCTGAAGGCCGACGATGCAGGCGGTTTTGTCACCGCGTTGCAGGGCAGGGCCGTAGTCGGTCCCAAATTGTTTCTCGATCATGGTGATTCGCTCCTTGGGGTTGTGGATAAACCGCCCGGAGGGGCCGAAAATCGGCGCAAAACAACCCGTTAGCGAAGACGTGATTTTTCGCTTGCATTAGGTCGGGTTTTCGGGGAAGGTCGTTCTTGTCAAGGAAACGAAATTCCCGGGTTCACTCCGGACTGTACGGCCCGCCACTGGCGGGCTTTGCTGTTTCTGGGGCTTCGCTAACTCCGAAAGTTATTGTTCACGACGCGGCAACAAGCTGCGTAACGGCGGAGTGTGAATCTTTCTCTGATTCGTGTCGAGCCGAATTTTAAGACCAGACCGAAAACCCGCGCCGGTGTTGCCGACGCGGCGTGATCGCCGTTTAGTCAGGCTGATCGAGTCGTGTAACGTCGTCGTTCTTCGCGGAGTTTGCCTTGTGCCGACTGGATGCTGAGAATAACCGCGGGGGGGCGAACAAACGACGAAATCTGCTATTGTGGATGAATGAACGATGCTGTTCATGTGCCGTGGTGGGCCGCCGATGATGCCGATCGCCGCTTGAAGAACACGATAGCGGCGCTGAACGAATCCGCCGAGATGATCAGTACCGCGTGTGCGGATACCGTTTCCGTCGGAGAGGTCGAGCTTGCTTTGGTTGATGTCCTCCACCTGAATCAAATTGCAGACATCCTAGATAGGGAAATCGACACGCAGTCTATTACGTCGCTGCTGGCGGCATATGATTTTGCGCGCCTCCGCCCGGAACGTCTTTGTGAAGTCGAATTCGTGGACTCGATCATTCCGGACGGCGTCAGCATTCTCCTGACGGAGGTTAAAGTGAAGCTGAAAGGCGAAATCTGGATGGTGCACAAGAACGACGCGGACCCGTTTCCGTCAAATCCGCATGCCCATAATTACCAGCGCGGTTTAAAGATGCACCTCGGCAACGGCGACCTTTACGGCTACAGGGCCAAGGTTGCCAGCACGAGACTACGAAAACCAGTCTTGCTGGATTTCAGGTCCAGAGTCAAGCAAGCCAATTCGACCATCGTCCTTCCGCCTCTGGCGGTATGACGGCAAAAGTTATTGGCGGAGCGAGGGATAAACCGGACATAAGGGGATTTATGACCTTCTTCGCCGAGGAAAGCCCGCCAATGATAACATCCGTGTCAACCGAGAAGGACTGGAAAGAGGAGTATCGCAGTCGCAGAGCATACGCTCACCTAACCGAAAAGCAACTTTGTGAGCGGTACGTGTCCCTCCTTGAGAACATGATCGAGTTTGATGATTCCGGTAGCGCATTTATAGCAAGGAACAGCCTGCCTTACTGGTCGAAACGCCTGTGCTGGACAGAGGAAGAATTTCGTGTCCGCAGTTTAATGAATCAGGCCGTCGAACTTAAACAGCGGGAGCTGGGTCGCCCGAGGCCGCGGCTGGTTGCAGGACGAAAGCTCTTGTCAAGCATCGAACTACCGGAGCTTGGTTCCTACATTGTCAAATTTAGTGGCAGTCGATATGTGAAAGATATGCTCGCCGATGGGCGGTTCAGAATTTCGCTAGCATCAAGCTACAACGATCCATCTCTAAACCCCGCGAGTCGAGACGATGAGCTTACTGCCGAAAGATTTTTACCCGCCGGAACACGGCTGTCAGTGAAACTCGAAGGAGACTATCAAGAAATTCCGGGCATCGTCGGGCCGCTCTGTCACACCAGCCATTGTGAGGACTTCTATGTATTCTGCGCGGCGGGCATATTCGATCCGAGGCTATTTGATGAGTTTCAGGCAGACGCCTGCCTAATTGTTAAGGACTTGCACCAGTTTGGACTCGCACTCATACGGGGCGTTGCAGCCGCCGCTGGGATGACCAAAGTCGTTCATGGCAGCGTCCACTACTTGGACCCCGCACATCCGAGCGATCTGGATCATTTGGTCGATATGACAAAACACTTCCGTTACGAGTACCAAAAAGAATGGCGCATCGCATGGAGATCGGAGCACCCACTGCCAAAAGATGCTGGCTCCATTTGCGTGGAGATCGGCCCATTGGCCAACTGCTGCGAAGCGTACTACCTCTGAGGCAGCCGCAAAGAAACAACCGTTTACTTTATGCCGAAGTCGTATCCGGCTGTCCCGTTCGCCCCGCGAAAGGTAAGCACGTATTCGCCGGGTGCCAAGTCTTTTTTCGGAACCAGAGTGAACGTTCGATCAGTGACGGTTGTGAGCGTCATTTCTACTATGTCTTTTGAATTAAGCCCAGCCCGCACACTCGCGAAACCGCCCTGCATGACCTGTAGTTCACGGTGATCCTTCTTCTTCGCCATGCGAACAAGGAGCAGGTCACGAACAGTGAAACCGGGAACATCGGGTCGCGATGCGTCCACTCTGATGCCGAAAACAGGTCGGCGGCTCTCAATTTGATTCGCAGCCTCCGAACCGTCGTAAAGACGCACAGCACCCGGAGGCACTCCTGCCAGAGCGCTGGCCCCATGCGTTGTGCTAAAACCGGAGCTACTGCTGCCGTCTAGTTTCTTCCACTCCTGCGCTGATTTGTAATAGAGCCCATGTGAAAGGGATTGTAGGTCTGCCGAGACGCTCGCTGCCGGGGCTGGTTCCTGCTGAGCTGCAAGCGTTGTGGAAATCAAAAGCAACGCGATCTTGCTCACCCAATTGACTTTTGTTTTCATACGATGCCTAGGATAACAGGCTTCGAGGCCGCGAAAATAGCCAATGCGTCAACCCGGCAACCTGCCCAGTAAGGGATCATCTGGTTCCCATTCAGGAGAGGGGCACAATAATTTGCACTATCATCTTCAGATAGGCCCGTCCGGTGTTTCATTCAATTTCCAGTGCGGCCAACGCTTCGCCTGCGCCTCAAATTCGTTATCCAAATCGCTGAATTGTACCTGCCAGTTTTTCGTGTGCTCGCCAAGCCAGTATTTGATGTCTGTTGGATACTGGGGGCGGGTGTACTGAGGCTTCACGGAATTCATGAACTTCTCCCATGTTTGACGGATGAGGTTTTTTGTTTTTGGGGTGGCGGAGAGGGGGGGATTCGAACCCCCGGTAGAGCTTTAGACCCTACGACGGTTTAGCAAACCGCTGCTTTCGACCACTCAGCCACCTCTCCGTGAGCCAGTGATTGGTCGAGTATCCAAATCATAGCACAACCAGCGCTCTCCTGAAATTGCCGGAACCACCCGCCCCGCCGGATCGTATTGATGGTGAGGCTACTCATGTTCAAAATCATCCTATGTGCGTCCGCCGTCTGCGCGGCGGCGGCCTTCCCCGTACGGGCGGATCAGTGGAGCAAAACTTTCACCGTCGGCGCGGCGCCCGATCTGCGCATCGAAACCAGCGACGCCAACGTGACCCTGCGCGCCGCCAACGTCGGCGCCATCGAGGCGCACGTCTACACGTCCGGCTGGAGAATCGGCCCGGGCGACGTGCACGTGACCGATCATCAGACCGGAGATCGAGTGGAGATCGACGTGAAGGTTCCGCCCCTGCATTTCAATCTGGGGAGCCGATGGGTGAAGATTGAAGTCACGGTCCCCACCGCGACCAAGGCCGACGTCCACACGGGCGACGGCAATATCCGGGCGGACGGTCTGCACGGCCCGGCCCGGCTGGTCACCCACGACGGCAATATCGACGGCGAGGGCTTCGATGGCGCGCTGGAGGCCACCAGCGGCGACGGCAACATTCGCATCCGGGGCAAATTCACGGGCTTGAACCTGCGCAGTGGCGACGGCAATATTGAGGCGGAGGTGGCGCCCGGGTCGCGCATGACTACCAGTTGGTCGGTACACACCGGCGATGGCGGGGTGACCCTGCGGCTGCCCGACGGCTTCGCCGCCAACGTGGATGCGCACACTGGCGATGGCCGGATCACAGTCGATCTACCGCTGACCACGGAGGGTGGTATTCACGAGAACGACATCAGCGGCAAACTGAACGGCGGGGGACAGACCCTGACCGTGCACACCGGCGATGGTTCGGTGCACCTGTCACGGTTGTAAGATGGGAAGGCCGCCCGTATATCGGCCGGCCCTCCTATGTCCACCACCGCGCCGCCCCGCATACACAGACCACACCCGGTAATTCGTTACCTCAACTTCGCGATCGGCATCCTGCTGCTGGTTTGTGCGGTTATGGTGTACAGGTTCGTCTACCGTCCGCTGCCGCAGACCTCGGGTACTGTCACGGCGCCGGTTGCACATCGCGTCGGCATTGCGCGCGACGCGCTGGGGGTGCCGCACATCACCGCCGCCAGCGAGGATGACGCCTACTTCGCGCAAGGCTATGTGGTGGCGCAGGACCGCCTGTTCCAGATGGACGGGCTGCGCCGCCTGGCGGGCGGGGACCTCTCGGAAATCGTCGGCGCGGGAGCTTTGGATCTCGACCGCGATTCCCGCCGCTTGCGCATGCGGCGCATCGCCGAGATGGCCTATGCAGCGCTGCCGGCCGCGGACCGCGCGCCATTGACGGCGTACGCCCGCGGCGTGAATTACTTCATTCAAACCCATTTGCATGCCTTGCCCGTGGAATTCACGCTGCTGGGATACGACCCGCGACCGTGGAGCGTGGTGGATACCATCATGATCGGGCTGCACATGTATCGCGACCTGACCACCACCTGGAAGGACGAACTTCTGAAGCGCGACATGCTGGCGCAGGGCGATCCGGCTAAAGTCAGTTTCCTGTTTCCGGCACGCAGTGGCGGCGAGTTGCAGCCCGGCTCGAATGCCTGGGCTATCGGCGGCGCGCACACGGCTTCCGGCAAGCCGCTGCTGTGTGACGACATGCACCTGGAGTACTCCATTCCGGGCGTCTGGTACATGGTCCACCTGAAAGCCCCGGGCCTGGATGTTTCCGGCGTTTCGTTGCCTGGCACTCCGTCGGTGATTGTGGGACACAACCGGCGGATCGCCTGGGGCGTGACCAATCTGCACTTCGACGTGCAGGATCTGTACATCGAGAATTTCGACCCCGCCACCGGCCGTTATCTTTATCGAGGGCAATGGGAGCAGGCCCGCCAGGAACGCGAACTCATACCGGTGAAGGGCTCGCCACCGGTCGAAATGCCGTTATGGATCACGCGCCATGGGCCGCTTTATATCGACAATGCTCGGGAACATCTGGCGCTGCGCTGGGCGGCCGCGGAGCCCGGCACTTTCCAGTTTCCGTTTCCCGAAATCAACAGGGCCGGCAACTGGCAGGAGTTTACGCGCGCGCTGGCGCGCTATCCGGGACCGGCGCAGAACTTCGTTTACGCCGACGTGGACGGCAATATCGGGTATCATGCCACCGGACGGTTGCCGATTCGGAAAGGCTACACCGGGGATGTGCCCGTGGACGGATCCTCGGGTGACAACGAATGGCAAGGCTTCATTCCGTTCGATGAGTTGCCGTCGTTTTACAATCCGCCGCAGGGCGTGATCGTAACGGCAAATCAGAATCCATTCCCGCCGGATTACGCCTATGCGGTGAACGGCAACTTCGCCTCGCATTACCGGTCGCGGCAGATCCGGAATCTGCTGATGGCTCGCAACGGATGGCGGGCGGCGGACATGCTGACGGTGCAGAAGGACGTGTACTCGGGCTTCTCTCAGTACCTGGCGCAAGCTATCGTGGAGGCCTATGACCGGCACAAGGCGCAACACGCGGGTCTGGACAGCGCGGCGCAATTGTTGCGGGGCTGGAATGGGCAGATGGACAAAGACGCGCCTGCGCCAATGATCGTGACGCTGGCTTATCAGCAGTTGCGGAGGCTGGTGGCAGAAAGCGCGTCGCCTGCGCTTGGCGCCCGGTACAAATATCAAATGGCGCCCGCGGTGATCGAGACGCTGCTGCGCACGAGGCCGGCGGGCTGGTTCAACGATTGGGACGAAACCATCCTGCGGGCCTTCGCACAGGGCCTGGACGATGGGCGGGTCAAACAGGGCCGCGATCCCGGACATTGGATTTACGGCAAATACGATCCGCTGCTTTTGGCCAATCCGGTGGGGCGGCATCTACCGCTAATCGCGGGATTGTTCGACATCGGTCCCGTGCCCATGAGCGGATCGCCCACCACCGTGAAGCAGTATACGGAGGCGCTAGGACCCTCCATGCGTCTGGATGCCGACCTTGCGGACTGGGACCGCTCCCTGTTGGAGGGCACCACGGGCCAGTCCGGACAGGTCCTTTCGCGCCATTACAAAGACCAGTGGGAACGCTACTACAACGCCCAAAGCTTTCCCATGCAGTTTCAGAAGATCGAAGCTAAAGATGTATTGACGTTGGCGCCGTAGCGGCCTACTCGCCGCCGCCGGTCTGGACGCCGGAATCGAACGTCAGCGTGGTCGTGCTGCCGCCCAGTTCGATTTCCTGCAGGGTGAATTTGCCCTTGCTTTCGTTGTAGAGAACCCTGGTGCGCTCGAATTTCTTGGCGCCATTCTCGATCTTTGCGGGCACTTCGATTTTAGTTTTGCCCTTCAGGATGACGACGGAATTGTCCTTCACGTCCAGGTTGTAATCGCCGACTTTCAGCGTCTGGCCCTTCACGACGGCGGGCTCCACAAACGATACCTTAAAAGTCTCCGCGCTGGCGACGGACAGGGCCACGGCGGCGAATGAGATTAACAGTGGTTTAATCATGACCATATTATAGCACCACTAATTGCTGGTGTTAATCTCTGAATATCCTGAATCCGCGAACATTTTGATCCCGACGAACCGCTGCGGCCTTAACCCGGAAGAACCGGAACCAAACAGGATGATTATGATGCCAAAACGGGCCCCGCGCCACTGACTGAACCACGTGCAGATCAGACCGTTGGGGTTCTCTCCTGCTACAACCGCATTCGGGTATTCGGCACGCCGCACAAGATTTGCTTCGCTGACACAGAGTACCTCTTTACGCGAGGCACCAAAGCGACTATGATTTGAGCGTGGATTGTGGAGCCGTTGCGGCCTCCGCGAGAACGAAAAAGGAGCCCGGTAACATGAAGCAGATTATCAGGAACCTTCGCCGACCGCTTGCGACGCAGGGGCGCAAAAATAGCGCGGCTACAAAGATAGCAGGGGCGTGGTTGGTTGTGTCCACGGTCTTGCCGCTGGGGGCGCAGCCCGCCAACTTCGGAATCAGCGGACCCGCATACGATCTGGTGAACACGCGAACCGCACAGAATCAACAACAGTTCTACGTTTTTGAAGATATGGACTCGGGCTACAATCACGGGTTTCCGTCGGGCCTGTTCGGCAACGCGCTGGGCAGCTTGGTATATACGCCGAACTGCGTCTATGACAGCACCTCTCCGAATGGATGCTCGTCCGACCCAACGGTATTAGATCAAACGCGGGGTACTGTCTTTCAGATGGTTTTCTCTCCACTCGGTCCCTGCGGATCGGGAGAGTTCGTGGGCCTGAACTTCGAAGAGCCTCAGGGTTGGGGTGTGAGCCACACGGGGAACGGCTACAACCTTTCGAACGCCACGGGAGTGGAACTCGATGCCATCTCGCCTACTGGCGGCCTGAACGTACAGTTCAGCGTTGCCGGCGCGCCTGGGGCGTTCATGACCATTCCCCAGCAGTGGACGCAGATCACGATCCCTTTCAACTCGCTCGGGCTTACTCCGGCTGCGCTCTCCTCCGTCAACCTACTTTTCGGTATCGCGAGCAACGACTGCAACGCGCCTAACGGGGGGACGATCCTGCTCGACAACATTCAGTTTCAACCCGTGCCCACCAGTGAAACCACAGTACTCGGTTTCCCGATTGCAAATGCGGATTTTGGCATATTGCACGTTAGCAACTCGTTGCCAGGGAGCATCCCAATTCCGCCCGATGAGATCAATGCGAACCTGGCAACGACCTATGAATCGTCCATAGCTGTCGGCGCCCTCCTCGCCAGAGGTCTGACGGGCGACCTGGTGAACGCGAATCTCCTTGCCAACACCCTGGTGTACGCCCTGGGGCACGACAACCAGGGTGATCCGCTTCCTGTGGCGCCGGACGGATCAACCGGACTGCACAATGGCATGTTCAATGGCGACCTTGCTCTTTTCAACGGTCAAGGCCCAGGCGCAGGCCAGCAAGGCCAGGTCCGGCTTTCGGGTTTTTCGGCATCGGGACTTTGTCCGCCAACCGGATTCTGCCTGGTCTTAGATGGCGCCACTGGGGGCAATAACGCTTTCGCGGTTATGGCGTTGGTGGCCGCATATGGCCAGACACAGGATACGAACTATTTGAGCGCTGCAATTACGATCGGCGACTGGATCTACGATCAGCTCCTGGACAGTAGCGGCACTGGGTACGGTGGATACTTTACAGGCTACCCGGATGAGGGGCTTCCCAAGGTCCTCGAAACAGGCAAATCGACCGAGAACAACGCGGACATATTTACGGCGTTTAGCTCGTTAGCCAATTTGGAAAATGCGCTGAACAACCCAGCGGCGGCCAGCATTTGGACAACCCGCGCGAATATCGCGGGCGATTTCGTCATGCAGATGTTCGATGCGACAACCGGGCACTTCTACGCGGGTACCGTTCCTGTGGGACAACCATCCGGGCCGGGAATTACTCCGGACGGGCCGACCCAGGGAAACGACGTCATCAACACGTACGATTTCCTGGATGCGCAGACCTTCACGACACTGGCGATGGCGGGCTCGCCACGTTACCAAAACCAAATCGACTGGCGCCAACCAATCGAATGGGTGGCGGACCAATTCCCGCAGACAATCACCGTTAACAGCCAGACTTTCCAGGGTTTCGATCTTATCGATGGTCCGGAACAGGTCGCCGAAGGCGGTCCGGCTGGCGTGGCGTGGGAGTTTACAGGGCAAACGGTAGCGGCGATGCAACTGGTCGACGGCCTATACAATAGCTCCCAATTCGCGGCGGCGATCGACACCTACCTGACACAGATCAGACAGGCGCAGACCTCCGCCCCGTTCGGAGATGGCCAGGGTGTAGTCGCGGCAACCATGCAGGATGGCCAGGCGATAGTGCCGTACCAACAATGCCTGGTGACTCCTTATCAGTGCATCGCCGAACGTGTCGGCTTGGCCGCTACGTTGTGGGCGATCTTCGCTGAGCAAGGCATAAATCCTCTGGCTCCGGTAGCGGTGCCGGCATGCACGTTCAGCGCCACCCCGTCTTCGCTCTATTTCGATGCGACGGCCCAATCTGGCAGTGTCATCGTAACCCCGAGTTCACCAAACTGTTACTGGACAGCGGCAGCGGCCGGACCATTTCTGAGCATCACGGCCGGTAGCAGCGGCATGGGCAACGGGGCGGTCGACTACGTGGCGTCGGCCAACCCGACGGGATCGGTGTTGACCGGAAGCCTGACTATCGCCAACATTTCCGTGCCAGCCACGCAGCGGGAAACTGCCGAGATTTTTGCCGACGTTATCGCCCTCGATTATTACTTCGATTTCGCCAACGTCATGTATACAGCGGGTATCACGAGCGGTTGCTCCACTAGCCCGCTGGATTACTGCCCGGACGCGAGCGCCACGCGCGCGGAAATGGCCGTGTTCCCGATCGTGGCTATCGAAGGCAGCAACAATTTCAGCTACACCACCACGCCTTATTTCACCGATGTGCCGGCCAGTAGCCCGTACTTCAAGTTCGTGCAGAAGCTGAAAGATCTGGGGATCACGGACGGCTGTTCGGCCACGCAATTCTGCCCGAACGATGCGGTAACGCGGGGCGAGATGGCCGTGTTCATCATTCAGTCGCGCTACGGGAGCGTTCCGTACACCTACCCCAGCACTCCGTATTTTACGGACGTTCCGGCCACGAATGCGTTCTTCCCGTTTGTACAGAAGATGGCGCAGGCGGGGATCACGGCGGGCTGCGCGCCGAGCCTGTACTGCCCGGACGAAACGCTGACGCGGGGGCAGATGGCGGTGTTCGTTGTGACCGGGTTGCTGAACGAACTGTTGGCAGCGGGCACACCCTACATCGCGACGGCAGCGCCCAACATGGCGGCCGCGGGGCAGACAGTGACGGCGGCCCTGACCGGCGTCAATACGCACTTCGTTCTGGGGACCACTCAGGTGACGGTGGCGCCGGGGATCACGGCATCCAACATCACCGTTACAAGCGGCACGAGCCTGACGGTGCAGCTCGCGATAGGTACCGGTGTGCCGGCCGGGCCGACGACGATTGTCGCGCTGACGGGCAGTGAGGAAGCCGTGCTGCCGAACGGGTTCACCGTGCAATAGGTCAGACTCAATGGCGTGACGACCCACTTCGCTTGCCGCGGCGCTGTCCCCGGGTCGACCGGCGTTGCGCCACGTGCCGGTGCGAAGCCTCGCGCGCCAGTCGGTGCTTCGCACAATCGGCGCTAAAGCGCCGCGCGAGATTAAAATCCTGCCCTACCTACGCTACGCTAAGAAAAGGAGGAAACGGATGCAGCTTGGAATGATCGGCTTGGGACGGATGGGCGCCAACATGGTGCGCCGTTTGATGCGCGGCGGGCACGAGTGCGTGGTGTGGGACCAGAATCACGCCAACGTGGAGCAATTGGCGAAGGATGGCGCCGCGGGCGGGCTCACGCTCGACGATTTTCTGAAAATGCTGAAGCCGCCACGCGCGGTGTGGCTGATGGTTCCGGCCGCCGTCGTCGATGGCACGCTGGGCGAACTGAGCGCCCGCATGGAAAGCGGCGACATAATCATCGATGGCGGCAATTCCTATTACATCGACGACATCCGCCGCGCCAAGGAACTATCCGCCAAAGGCATGCACTATGTGGATGTCGGCACCAGTGGCGGGGTGTGGGGGCTGGAGCGCGGCTACTGCCAGATGATCGGCGGCGAGCCCCAGATCGTTCAGCACCTCGACCCGATCTTCAAGACCCTGGCGCCCGGCCGCGGGGATGCGCCGCGCACGCCCGGCCGCGAGAAGGCCGGCGGCACGTGCGAAGAGGGCTATCTGCATTGCGGCCCATCGGGAGCCGGTCACTTCGTGAAGATGGTGCACAACGGGATCGAGTACGGCCTGATGGCGGCTTACGCGGAGGGTTTGAACGTCCTGAAGCATGCCAATGCGGGGAAGCACGCCCGCGAGTCCGACGCCGAGACCGCGCCGATGCGCAATCCGGAAGACTACCAGTACGACCTGAACCTGCCGGATATCGCCGAAGTGTGGAGACGCGGCAGCGTGGTGGCTTCGTGGCTGCTGGATCTGGCCGCCATTGCCTTGCTGGAGCAGCCCGATCTGGCTGGTTTCTCCGGGCATGTATCCGATTCAGGCGAGGGACGCTGGACGATTACGGCGGCCATCGACGAATCCGCGCCCGTGCCGGTTTTGAGCGCGGCGCTCTACCAGCGCTTCAGTTCGCGCGGCGAGGAGGACTTCGCCGATAAGCTGCTCTCGGCGCTGCGCTATCAATTCGGCGGACACGTGGAGCGCGGCGCGAGTGCTTAGCCTGCCGATTGCACTCCTCCTGGCGGTGGTCAACCAGCCGGCGCCATTCGCCAACGTAGCCGGCGGGACGGTTCGCGGCGAACTGGCAGCGCCCGGCGCGGTATTCAAGGGCATTCCGTTCGCGGAGCCACCGGTTGGCGAATTGCGATGGCGTGAGCCGCAGCCCGTGAAACCGTGGCGCGGCGTGCGCGAGGCCACCCGCTACTCGGCTGCATGCATGCAGATTCCGATCGGCACCGGCGCCTTCCTTGGACCGCTGGCGCGCCGTTACGGCGTTAACTATCCGACGCCGCGGTGGGAGCTTTCCGAAGACTGCCTGTACCTGAATATCTGGACGCCGGAGTGGCCGGTGAAGCAACCTGCCGCGGTGATGGTTTGGCTTCACGGCGGGTCGAACCGCATCGGCAGCGGGAATGAGGCAGGCTACGACGGCACGGATCTCGCCAGGCACGGCGTGGTAGTCGTGACCGTCAATTACCGGCTGGGTGCGCTCGGGTTCTTGGCGCATCCGGAGCTGACGCGCGAATCGCCGCACCACGCTTCCGGCAATTACGGATTGCTCGATCAGATCGCGGCGCTGCGCTGGGTGCACGACAATATCGCGAAGTTCGGCGGCGACCCCGCGCGCGTGACGGTGTTCGGCGAGTCGGCGGGAGCCATCGATATCGGCATGCTGATGTGCTCGCCGCTAACTGGGGGCCTGTTTCAGCGGGCCATCATGGAAAGCGGGCCGGCACTGGGCATCGCCTACGCGCACAGTCTGCGGCAGGCGGAGCGGTTCGGCGAGCGGGTGGGCGCGAGTCTAGAGCGGCTGCGAGCGCTGCCCGCGGGGGATGTCTTGGCCGCGGCGGCGCAGGTCGGGAAGCAGGAGCCAAATCCGGAATTTGTGCTGGATGGCTGGGTCCTGCAGCATACTCCGCAGCAGATTTTTGCGCATGGGTTGGAACAGCCGGTGGGCTTCATAATCGGCAACAACGGACGGGAGGCCAGCGCGTTTCGCCAGCCATCCGGTTCATCGGGGTCCGCGGCGGCCGGCGGCGAGAGTGTCAAGAAAACGCTGCGCATCAGCTACGGAAGCATGGCGGGGGTGGCCATGGCGATGTACTTTGTGGACGCGCGCATGGGCCGCACGTCCGCCGCGGATGAATGGTTAAACGATGCGCTGATGACCTGTCCATCGGCTGCCATGGCCACTCTCAATGCCGCCGCGGGACGCCGGTCGTTTGTGTACCAGTTCCGGCGGTCGATACCGGGCAAGGGACAGAGCGATCTGGGATCGTTTCACAGTCTGGAACTGCCGTATGTATTCGGGGCGTTGCACAATCCGGTGTGGAGTTGGCTGCCTTTCGAGAAGCTGGACAAGGGCCTGGCCGCCGCCATCGAGAGCTATTGGACGAACTTCGCCAAAACCGGCGATCCGAATGGCGCCGGCTTGCCGCAGTGGGCCGCATTTACGGGGGCGTCGGACGAGTACCTGGAGTTCGCGAACGACGGGCGGTCGGTCCCGCGCCGGGGTGTGCGGCCTACGTGGTGCAGCCTGGATGTCGGGAAGCTGCAGCGGAGGTTGCTGGAGAACCAGTGACAACAAAAAGGCCGCGCCCCCCAGCGGGGAGCGCGGCCGATTGATTCGAATTAGGTCCGGACTTAGTAGTCCATCTCGCCGCCGTGGCCGCCGGGAGGTCCGGACGGAGCCGACTTCTTCTCCGGAATCTCGGCCACCATGGCTTCGGTGGTCAACATCAGCGAAGCGATCGACGCGGCGTTCTGC
>Ga0302326_10005674_pt1 | contig 28423 bp, 21 predicted proteins | sample Palsa_T0_3_FD_202264 | JGI IMG/M metagenome (GOLD analysis project Ga0302326, IMG submission 202264) | Peat permafrost microbial communities from Stordalen Mire near Abisko, Sweden - Palsa_T0_3 | ecosystem: Environmental > Terrestrial > Soil > Palsa > Peat permafrost | place: Sweden: Abisko... | reverse complement strand
TTGAAGGGCGGCTTACCCTTGCTGCCATGGATGCGCTGAAATAACTTTGGCCTATCGTTGTTAACCATTACGCCTGAGCTTTACATTGAAACCCCGGAACTCGGTTTCTTTCGGAGGTAAATGTACGTTCTAACCGCTGCATGGGGCCCCTGTGCGATTCTTTGGTCGGCTAGCTCCGGACGGAGGCCGCATGGAGGCGCCATCAGCTTTTATTGTTTTGGCACAACAATCTTCCATTGCGGATTCCAGGAGAAGCCTGGATTTCGACGCTGAAAATAGGCCATGGGTCCTAAAAAAAGCCTGCTTCCCTGCGCTTTTAAGTAACTATATACGCAGAAAAACAGGCAAAAACTTCTAAACCAGAGAGGAGGACCGGGGTCTGATGCAAACGAGGCCATCAGGTCACGGATATTGGATTGCCGGGGTTTTTCACAGGAAGAGGATCTGGTTCACAGGGTGAGATCGATGAGGCAGGATAAGGTTTGGTTGAGGCAGGATCTATAGGATATTGAATATAAAACGGCTAAAAAAGTTGATTGACTATTGGACTTTGCCTGGATTTCATAGAATATTGAAAAGCGTTCTGGACGGTTCTAGGACATTGGACGATCTGAGGTGCCAATCCTCGTCAATCAACTTGTTAAAACAAATATAAATGTGAATAACTATGTGGACAAGAGCACAAATGCTCTATTTTTCCTATGCAGTTTTTACCGCTGTGTTACGTAAAATACCTATTGGCATACACGTATAAATTCCTCTTTATTATCGGAAAAAAACAGCTTACCTTCGTAAGAATGGTTTATTGCGTATATTCCGAATTTCGATTGTTGCGTAGATTTCCTATAGTAAGTGTTGCAAATTTTATGTCATTTTGTAGGTATGTTTGGCAGTCCATCCAACTGTCCCTCGTAAAACTCTAAAATCGTATGAAAAGACCAGAGCCCGGCCAGCCCATAAAAGTAGCCATTGCAGATGATCATGCCCTTTTCAGGGCCGGCGTTAAAACAGCTCTTGCCGTAAAGAAAGATGTTGAGTTGATTGCAGAAGCGGACAATGGCATGCAATTGCTGAATCTCCTGAAACATTTAGAGCCCGACGTAATTTTACTGGATATACAAATGCCCATCATGGATGGCATTCAAACGCTACCGGAAATCCGCAAAGTCCATCCGAATGTTAAGGTGATCATACTCTCGATGCATAACGATCATTCGATGATCTCAAAATTGATGGAGATCGGCGCCAATTCGTATCTGACGAAGAATTCGGATTCGGAGACGATTTACCAGGCCATCAAGACCTGTTACGAGCAGGAGTTCTTCTTTAATGAGTTGACTAATAAAGCTTTATTAACGGGTTTGCGGACCAAGCGACCGGAGTTGGGCGCGATTCATGATGTCAATCTCACCGAAAAGGAATTGACAGTGCTGAAATTGATGTGTGAGGAAAAGACCACCAAGGAAATTGCGGATATCGTCGATATCAGTCCCCGGACGGTGGAGGCTATCCGGGATAAGCTCAAAACAAAAACCGGTGCAAAATCGATGGCCGGTCTCGTCATGTATGCAGTGAAGAACGGCATCATCGAGCAACGTTAAATGCCTGCTCATTTTATCAATTATAACGGGACCCTTCTTCCCTCAGGTCAGGGTATACTGACAGCCGACAACCGGGGTTTCCGCTACGGCGATGGTCTCTTCGAAACAATGTTGATACGAAGGGGTGGAATAAGGCTGGGGAAGTATCATTTTGAACGTCTTTTTTCCGGCATGCGTCTCCTGCACTTTGAGCCGTCTTTTGCTTTTACCCCTGAAAATCTGGAACGGCAGGTCCTGGAGTTGTGCGCCGCGAATGGCGGCGGGGCGGATTATCGGGTCCGGCTGGTCGTTTTTCGGGGTGAAGGGGGGCTTTTGGATCCCCCGGATCCTGCCGCGCAGTATATTATCCAGGCCGTTCCGCTGCCTTCTGGTCCTGGTGGGTGGAAGGAGGAAGGGCTGGTGATAGATATCTTCCCGGAGGGCCGCAAGTCCTGTGATCATTTTTCCCGCTTGAAATCGAATAATTTCCTACTGTATGCTCAAGCGGCGATTTATGCGCGGGAACAGGGGGCGGGCGACTGTCTTGTCTTGAATAGTCATGGCCGGATTGCCGATAGCACTATTGCCAATATATTTTATATCAAGGATGGGATGGTCTATACACCGCCGTTGTCAGAGGGAGGAGTGGCCGGAGTGATGCGGCGGTATCTTTTGGAAGTTCTGCCGGAGGCGGGATATACCGTTCAGGAGCGGCCGGTTTCCATAGAAGACCTGTCGGGTGCCGATGAGCTATTACTGACCAACGCCGTGCGGGGTATCAGCTGGGTCCGGTCCTTGCGGGGCGTCCCATATACCTGCCGGCTGGGGGCTGGTTTTTATAAACAATGGATAGAAATATTATAAAGCCGCGGATAGCCATTTTTTGGTTTCGCCGGGATCTCCGGCTGGATGACAATGCGGGTTTGTACCATGCATTAAAGAGCGGGGTGCCGGTTTTGCCGCTTTTCATCTTTGACCGGAGTATCCTCGGCCGGCTGGAAAATAAGGCTGACCGGCGGGTGGAGTTTATCCAGGCTGCGCTGGTGGAGATGGAGGAGAAGCTCCGGCAGGCAGGATCTTCCCTGGAGGTGCGGGATGGGCTGCCAACTGGGATTTTTGAACAGCTGCTGGAAGAGTATGACGTCGCCGGAGTGCTGACGAATACGGATTATGAGCCTTATGCGACCTGGCGGGATCAGGAGGTAAAGGAGCTGTTGACGGGGAAGGAGGTTCCATTCTACTCCTATAAGGATCAGGTCATTTTTGAGAAAAATGAAGTATTGAAGGATGATGGGAGCCCGTATACGATTTTTACTCCTTATAGCCGGAAATGGAAGGCGGGATTGGATGCCTATTACCTGTCTTCCTATCCGGTTCGAAAATACTGGCGTCATTTTCTGCAGCGCGGCGGGGCTGACGTTCCTTCGCTGGAGTCGCTGGGCTTTAAGAAGACGGGCAGTCCTTTTCCGTCGTTGGGGTTGAAGTCCGGGGTGCTGGGCGCCTATAAAGATCAGCGGGATATTCCCGGTATCCCGGGGACGAGCCGGATGGGTGTTCATCTTCGTTTTGGCACGATGAGTGTCCGAGCCCTGGCGCGGCAGGCGGCTAAAGAAAGCGAGGTTTATCTGAACGAGCTGATCTGGCGGGATTTTTACCAGATGATCCTCTGGCATTTTCCGGCCGTTGGCAAGGGCAGGTCTTTTAAGCCGGTGTATGACAAGATCGAGTGGCGGAACGATGAGCAGGAGTTTGAACGATGGTGTGCCGGTCAGACCGGCTATCCAATCGTTGATGCTGGGATGCGGGAGCTGAATGCGACCGGCTTTATGCATAACCGGGTCCGGATGATCGTCGCGTCTTTCCTGGCGAAGCACCTGCTGATCGATTGGCGCTGGGGGGAGGCTTATTTTGCCGAAAAATTGCTGGATTTCGATTTGGCGGCCAATAATGGAGGCTGGCAGTGGGCGGCGGGCTGTGGTTGTGATGCGGCGCCGTATTTCCGGGTTTTTAATCCGACGCTGCAGACCAGGCGGTTCGACCCTGATTTCAGCTATATACGGCGGTGGGTGCCGGAATGGGGGGAACCGAGTTATCCGCAGCCGATGGTGGAGCATGAAATGGCGCGAAAAAGGGCGTTGGAGGTATATGGCAAGGCGGTAAAGGGGGGATAGGGGTTAATGGATAATGGAAAGGGGCTTGGTTTGTTCGTGGGCGTGGAGGAGGGTGAAGGTGTGCAGGAGGGCAATTATGGCATTTTCGCCATCTTTCCCAAGTGACAGGCTGTGATTGTTGACATAGAGATCGATATGCTGGCGCATGACGGTCTCGTCCATCTCCTGCGCGTGTGCTGTTACATAATCCGGGAGGGTGGGATAGTGGCTGAAAGCATATTCGAGGCTGGCGCGGATGAGACGGTTCACTTTTATCGCCAGGGCGGGGTCCGGGGCGGGGGCGTGGCCGGGCTGCTGAGAGGGGTTGTGGCCTCGGTCCAGACCTCTCCGAAAGACGATACCGCCGAGCGGTATCGGCGCACCTGTTTCCTTCTCCCAGAACTCTCCGAGGTCGAGTAGTTTTGTCAACCCCTTCTGCTGGTAGGTAAAGCGATTTTCATGGATGATCACCCCGGCGTCGACCTTGCCGGACAGCACGGCGTCTTCGATGCTGGAAAAGAGCATAAATTCCTTGTAACGGGCTTTTGGAAAGGCGAGCGAAAAGAGCAGGTGGGCGGTTGTCCGCTCGCCGGGGATGGCGATGGTCCGGGATGGGATGTCCAGTAGCGATATCGGCGGTTTGCGGGAGATCAGCAAAGGACCTACTCCTTTGCCCAGGGCTCCGCCTGCATCCAGCAGTTCATAGCGGTCCATAACCAGCGGTAATACCCCATAGCTGATCTTGGAGATATCGAGCTTCCCCTGCATGGCCCATTGGTTGAGGGTCTCCACATCTTCCAGGAAGACCTCGAAGTCGAGCCCTTCGGTGTCGATTTTTTTGTTGACGAGGGCATCGAAAATAAACGTGTCATTCGGGCAGGGGCTGAAACCTAAAGTCATGACTATTGATTTGTTGGTTCAAGAACGCTTTTGTCTTTTGTATCCAGCTGTTGTATTACCTGTATCAGTTGTTGGTTCAACCGGTCGATCGCCAGGGGTATATTCCATTTTGTCTTATCTCTTACCCCGATGGCGTTCGAAACCGACCTGAGTTGAAGGAAGGCGATGTTTTCCTGCAGGCAGACATAGTGCAGGGCGCCGCCTTCCATGCTTTCAACAACTGCGGCCGTATTTTGTTGATGCCAGCGGATCCGGTCGGGGTGGGTGGTGATCTCATTGACGGTGATGCCTTTTACCGGTTCCAGGGAAGTGAGGGTCAATAATTGGCGGTAGGGGTTGACAAGCCGGCCGCCGGAAAAAGGGGTGCTGTCGGCATCGGTGAGCTCGAGGTCAAAAAGGGTTTTGAATTGTTGATCCTCCCATACACCCAGGTCGCCCGGGATCTCTTCTTTGACGACGACCACTTCGCCGGGGTCTTTGCCGGTGAAGCAGCCGGCGATCCCGGCCTGGATGATGAGATCGGGCCGGTCCCGGCCGATCTGTCGCATGAACGACCAGGTGGTGGCCATGCTGCCGACACCCGTAATGAGGAAGGATAGGCGATGGGGTGGGGGAGATGGTACCGAATCGGGGTTCAGCAGGAAATCGATAGTGGGCTGAATTTCAAATGTTGTGGCGGCGGCCAGTAGGATCTGCATACCGCAAATATCGGAATCCTTGTCATTGTTGCCCTATGTATTACCTTTGCCGACCGGCCGAAGGCCGGTAAGACCGATAGGTCAGACTTTAGCGTTTTGCGGGAAATGCGCTATTTTCTGTGAAGGCGCATTTCCCGCACATAAAATTTTATCTGGCAGATGGTGTATCTGACGCGTCTGGAACATTTTAATGCGGCGCACAAACTTTATAACCCGGGTTGGAGCCGGGAGAAGAATGAGGCGGTATTTGGCAAATGCGCCAATGAAAACTGGCATGGACATAATTATGAGCTGTATGTGACGATCAAGGGTGACCCGGATGCCGACACGGGATTCCTGTTCGATGCAAAAAGGCTGAGTGAAATCATCAGGGACCATATCGTCGAGAAGCTGGATCATAAGAACCTGAATATTGAAGTGGATTTTTTGCAGGGGAAGATGTGTTCGACGGAGAATCTGGCCATCGGCATCTGGCAGGAACTGCGGCAGCATTTGCCACCGGAGGTTCGGCTGCATGGGATAAAACTGTATGAGACGCCGCGGATCTATGTGGAATATTTTGGGCAATGAGGGCCGGAGGCCCTCAGGCCGATGGTCAAACATTAGCTGGTTCCTTGCTATATAACCGAGCGCAGCGAAGGCAACCGAGGAATAAGCGCAGCGAAGGTCTCGCAAAACGGAAAAATATTTATGAGTTCGAATAAAAGAAAAGTAGCCGTTTTCCGGAAAGAGCATTTTAATGCGGCGCACCGCATTTTCAATCCTGCCTGGGATGACCGGAAGAATGCGGAAGTATTTGGGAAATGCAGCAATCCCAATTATCACGGGCACAACTATGAGCTGATCGTAAAAGTGACGGGTGTTCCCGATCCGGAGACGGGTTATGTCATGGACATGAAGGTATTGTCGCGGATTACGGCGGAGGAGGTGCTGGAAAAGTTCGATCATCGGAATCTCAACCTGGATACGGTCTATTTTAAAGAGTTGAACCCGACTGCGGAGCATATCGCAATGGTGATCTATGATCTGCTGCGGGCGAGGATCGACCCTGCTTTGGAATTACAGGTAAGGTTGTATGAGACGGAAAGGAATTTTGTTGAATACCCGGCCTGAGTTTCGTGGGGAACGGATGCGCGGCGAGGGCGAAAAAAAATTATTTAAAAAATCGGTATCATGGCGTATAAGAAAATTGAACAATACGATGAGGAGATCACGGCTGCGCTTACGGGGAATTACCGGCATTCATTGGAGATGCTGGGTGAAGATGCTTCCCGGGAAGGATTGTTGAAAACTCCGGAGCGGGTGGCGAAAGCCATGCAGTTCCTCACCCAGGGCTATGGCATGGATGCGCATGCCATTTTAAATTCCGCCAAATTTCATGAGGACGTCAGCGAGATGATCCTGGTAAAAGATATCGAACTGTATAGTCTGTGTGAGCATCATATGCTGCCGTTCTTTGGTAAAGCGCATGTCGCCTATATCCCAAACGGCTGGATCACCGGGCTGAGCAAGGTTGCGCGGGTAGTGGATGTTTATTCGCGGAGGCTGCAGGTACAGGAACGGTTGACGACGGAGATTTTACATGCGATCAAAGAGACCTTGCAGCCGCTGGGTGTTGCCGTAGTTATAGAAGCTTCTCATCTTTGTATGATGATGAGAGGAGTGCAGAAACAGAATTCGGTCACGACGACTTCTGCTTTTTGGGGAGAATTCGAGAAGAATGAAACGCGTAGTGAGTTCACCAAACTGATCTCTTCCAACCTTCATTGAAAAAGAGCGTGAAAACGCCGTATATTTGCCAAGCGGACCCACGGGCCTGCAGCACACTAAACCCCTAGCAGAATGAAGCATGCATATGTGTTCCCGGGACAGGGATCTCAATTCCCCGGAATGGGTAAAAGTCTTTATGAAAACAGCGCTTTTGCCAAGAAATTATTTGAGCAGGCCAATGAGATTGTCGGTTTCCGGATTTCCGATTGCATGTTCATCGGAACGGAGGAAGAGTTGAGGCAGACGAAGGTGACACAGCCGGCTATTTTTTTACATTCGGTCATTGCCTTTAAGGGTATTGAAAATAACAGGCCCGAGATGGTAGCGGGTCATTCCCTGGGTGAATTTTCCGCGCTGGTGGCCTGCGGGGTGCTGAGCTTCGAAGATGGATTGCTGCTGGTGTCGGCGCGTGCCCAGGCGATGCAGAAAGCCTGTGAGGCAGGGCCTTCCGCCATGGCGGCTGTGCTGGGGCTGGAGGATGGAAAGGTGGAAGCGATCTGTTCGGAGGTCCGGGAAAAGACGGGCGAAATAGTGGTACCGGCCAATTATAACTGTCCGGGTCAGTTGGTAATCAGCGGTTCGGTCAAAGGGGTGGAGCGGGCTTGTGAGGAATTGAAGGCTGCGGGCGCCAAAAGGGCCCTGATCCTTCCTGTAGGTGGAGCGTTCCATTCGCCGTTTATGGCTGCAGCGCAGAGCGAGTTGAAGAATGCTATCGAGAAAACCACTTTTTATACGCCAGGCTGCGCTGTTTATCAAAATGTGGCAGCCAAGGCGGTGGTTGAAAAAGATGAGATCAAGAAGAACCTGATCGATCAGCTGACAGGAGCGGTGAGATGGACGCAGTCTATCCAGGCGATGATCGCCGATGGGGCCTCACATTTTACAGAGATCGGGCCCGGCAAGATCTTACAAGGGCTGATTCAAAAGATCGATAAGACGGTGCAGGTGGATGGAGTAAGCTAGGCTTCGACAGAACAGTTGACCCAATCTGCGTCGAATTTAGCCTGATATTTTTTGTAAAATTTGATAGCCGGTTCGTTCCAGTCCAATACCTGCCAGGCCATTCCACAAAATTTTTTTTCCTTCATTTCTTCCAGCAGGCGGTCGAACAGGAGCTTGCCCAGGCCTTTGCCGCGCATTTCTTCGGTGACGATAATATCTTCCAGGTACATACGCTGTCCCTTCCAGGTGCTGTAACGGATATAGTAGAGTGCAAAGCCTTCTACGCGGCCGTTGACGGTAACGACAAAAGACCACCAGACGGGGTTTGGGCCAAAGCCGCTTTCCATAAAATGTGCGGGGGTTACGGTTACTTCTTGGGGGGCCCGTTCGTAGTCGGCCAGTTCACGGACCAGTTCCAGCAGCCGCGGACAATCTTCGCGAAGGGCTCTTCTGATCTGGATGTTTTGTTCCATTGTTTTTGGGTTTTAAGGGGTGAAATGGCGGTGAGTTAATTCCCCCATTTGACCCAGGTGGCGCCCCAGGTAAAGCCGCCGCCAAAGGCGGCCAGTACGAGGTTATCGCCTTTGTTTAGCTTGTTTTCCCAGTCCCAGAGACAGAGGGGGATGGTGCCGGCGGTGGTATTGCCATAGCGTTGGATATTGATCATGACCTTTTCGCCGGAAAGGCCCATCCGGTGGGCGGTGGCGTCGATGATCCGTTTGTTGGCCTGGTGCGGGACCAGCCAGCTGATATCGTCGGCCGTGAGATGGTTGCGTTCCATGAGCTCGGCGCTGATGTCGGCCATTCCCTTGACGGCAAATTTGAAGACGGCCTGTCCTTCCTGGTAAATATAGTGCTCCTTGGCGGCCACGGTTTCGTAAGACGAAGGCCGGAGCGAGCCGCCAGCCTTCATATGCAGATGATTGCGGCCGCTCCCATCGCTTTTTAAGATGCTGTCCAGGACGCCGAACCCGTCATAGTTGGGTTCCAGCAGCACTCCGCCCGCGCCGTCGCCGAAGATGATACAGGTGGTGCGGTCGCTGTAATCCACGATGCTGCTCATCTTGTCGCCGCCGATGACCACTACTTTTTTGTACCGGCCGCTCTCGATATACATGGCGCCGCTGGTAAGAGCATATAAAAAACCCGAGCAGGCAGCGCTCATATCAAAACCCCAGGCATTTTTTGCGCCTGTTTTATCACAGACAATATTGGCAGTGGAAGGGAACAACATGTCAGGTGTAACCGTTGCTACGATCACGCAATCGATCTCTTCGGGATGGATGCCTCTTTTGCGGCAGATCTCCTGTAAGACAGGAACACAAAGATCGGAGGTAGCTTTGCCAGCCCCTTTCAGGATCCTTCTTTCTTCTATGCCTGTACGGGTCCGGATCCATTCATCGTTGGTGTCTACCAGTTTTTCGAGGTCCGCGTTGGTCAGCCGGTCTTCGGGTACATATCCTCCTATCGTAGTGATAGCGGCGGTCATTTTCTTGCTCATTATAATTTCCGATCAGGTTAAGAAAAGATTTTTGCAAAGGTGGGGAAAAATATCCATTTTCGCGGCCATGATCGCCTTTCTACGTGGTGAATTTGCCTATAAAAGCCCGGCGCTGGTACATATGGACGTTGCCGGCGTGGGGTATGAGCTGCAGATCAGCCTTAATACCTACTCCAGGATCGAGAGCCTGAGCAGCGGGATATTACTGACCTATCTGCATATACGCGAAGACGCGCATATCCTGTACGGCTTTTTTGACCGGGCGGAAAAGGAGCTGTTCATCCAACTGCTCAGCGTATCCGGAGTGGGCGCCAGCACGGCCCGGATGATGCTGTCTTCCATGCGACCGGAAGAGATCACCCGGGCTATTCTGCAAGGCAATGCCCGACAGCTGGAAAGCATCAAGGGGATCGGCAAAAAATCAGCGGAAAGGATCGTGCTGGAGCTGCGCGATAAGCTGGGAAAAGGCAAGGACGAACGGGCAAATATTTCATCTCCGGCAGGCAATACCCTCGAACAGGACGCGTTAAATGCTCTGATTACACTTGGCATCGCCAGACCTGCGGCAGAAAGTGCTATAAAGAAAGTGATTAGCGAGGTATCGGGGACTGACAAAGTGGAGGATCTCATTAAGAAAGTACTAAAAATCTTATAGCCTATCGGTGGATGTCTACCTAACTAATTCTTGCGGAAAGATTGACCCGCTATTTGTTTCACCTAATTCTGGCAACGCTACTCTCGGGCGCAGCTCTGGTGGTTCTTTCTACCACGGCCTCGGCGCACCCGTTTGTCAGGCCGCCGGGTGGGGTGGGATCGACGGGGGGGGTGAAGTCGCCAGGTGGATTGGGTTCGTCGAATGGGGTTTGGTCGCCGGGAGAGATTTGGCTGCCGGTTGGATTGGGCTCTGACGGTGGGTTCAGGCAGCCCGGCGAGGTGAAGCTGCCGGAGGGGTTGAAGCCTTCGGGTGGTGTGATGCTCTGGGGCGGGATGTGTCCGCTGATGGATACGGTGCCGGGGCAGACGGTGGCGGATAGCGCGCGGCAGGCGAGGGATACTCTTCGCGCGATGATTGCGCGGTTGGATTCAGTCTCCAAAGACACGCTGCATTGGCCGATCTATGACCGCCGCGGGGATTTTTTGACCGATCCAAGCCTTAACTCTTTCGATCTTCAGGATCCGCTCAACCTTCACGATTCCATCGCTTACGATCCCGAAACACAGCAGTATTACATTTATGAAAAGATTGGAAACCAATATTATAGGGCGCCTTCTTACCTGACGCAGGATGAGATGATGCAGATCCAGGCCCAACAGGATCAGGACGATTATTTCCGAAGCCGCGCGGATGCGCTGGATGCGCTAAACCGAAACATGCGGCCAAAGCTGTCAGTGAGCGACAATCTGTTCAACCGGATCTTTGGTTCGGGGAAGCCGGATATCCGTCCACAGGGGAATGTGGACATCACGGCTGGCTACCAGGGGCAGAATATTGAAAATCCGACATTGCCCGAGAGCGCCCGGCGGACAGGCGGGCTGATGTTTGACGAGAATGCCAATCTGAATGTGGTGGGGGCTGTCGGGAGCAAGCTCAAGTTGCCTATCAGCTACAATACCCTGGCTAACTTCAACTTCGAGAACCAGCTCAAGCTGGACTATACCGGCAGCGGGGATGAGATCATCAAGAAGATCGAGGCGGGGAACGTCTCCTTTCAAACGAAGAGCACCCTGATGACGGGAGCTCAGTCTTTATTTGGGATAAAGACCCAGCTGCAGTTCGGGAAATTGACGGTGACCGCGGTCATCGCGAATGAAACCTCTCAGAAACAATCTGTCAACTCCGCGGGCGGGGCTGCCGTGACGAATTTTTCCTTTAAGGCGGACGACTATGATGAAAACCGGCACTTTCTGCTGGGACAGTATTTTAAGAATAATTTCAATAATGCCATGGTCCGGCTGCCCATTGTCAATTCCAATGTGCAGATCCTGCGGATCGAAGTGTGGGTAACGAACCGCCAGGGTTATGATACGAGCTCCCGGCAGATCGTGGGATTGATGGACCTGGGCGAATCCCAGCCCTATAATCCCCAGGTACATTCGCTGACGTCGATCCCCTATCCATTCAATACCGCAAATACGGAGTATACCAGCATCATCAACGATCCGAACAGTCGTAGTCCCACCACGGCGGTCACCAAGCTCAACTCACTGGGGCTGGTGCAGGCGCAGGATTTTGAAACGGTGTATGCCCGGAAGCTGGGCTCCCAGGAATATTATTATAATCCGCAAGTCGGTTTCATTTCCGTCAACCAGGCCCTGCAGCCCAATGATGTGTTGGCGGTGGCCTATCAGTACAGCTATAACGGAACGATCTACCAGGTGGGGGAATTTGCCTCGGATGTCCCGCCGGACACGGCTACGGTGAACTTAGAGACGGGCGCCAGCGGCGGTGCATCGAAAGTATTGTACCTCAAATTGTTGAAGGCTACGGCCCAGCGGACCAATCTCCCGATCTGGAACCTGATGATGAAGAATATCTATTCGCTGAAAACCGCTGGCGGCAGTTCGTTGTCGAATATTACCAAGACGGGTTTCCAGTTCTCGGTTAACTATGACCAGCCCAGTAAGGGCACGAAAAATTATCTGCCGCAGGGACCGTCGGCGGATATCCCATTGCTGACTTTGCTCCACCTGGACCGGCTGAATGCCAATAATGATCCGGGGCCGGATGGCATTTTTGACTATATCGAGGGATTGACGGTCATTTCTTCGCTGGGGGTGATCATTTTCCCCGAGCTGCAGCCTTTCGGCAGCTTTATGGATTCGGTGGCTTTTGGCAACAATGCGCCAGATTCCTTCCAGCAGAAATATATATTTTCCCAACTCTATGATACGATCAAGGCGGTGGCGCAGACCTTTGCCAATGTCGACCGTTATGTGCTGAGCGGTACGGCCAAAGGGCAGACATCCAATACGCTTTCGCTGGGCGCTTTTAACGTGCCGCAAGGGTCGGTGGTGGTCACGGCGGGGGGACAGACCCTGAAGGAGAATGTGGACTACACGGTGGATTACCCCTCCGGGCAGGTGACGATCATCAATCAATCGATCATCAATTCGGGAGTGCCGGTGAACGTCTCTTTTGAGAACAATGCCAATTTCGGGCTGCAGCAGAAAAGTTTTATGGGGTTGCGGCTGGACTATCTGGCCAAGAGTACGGCTACGGAGACCCTGACGCTGGGTGGGACGATCGAGCGGTTGAACGAGCGGCCTTTTTTCGCCAAGACCGATTATGGGGAAGACCCCGTCCGCAATACGATGTATGGGGTGGATGGCAATTACAGGGGACAATTGCCGGAGCTGACGCGGGCGTTGAACCATCTTTATGTCACGAAGGAAATGAGCACGATCAATGCTTATGCGGAGGGGGCAATCCTGCGTCCGGGGCATCCACCGCAGATCGGGAGCGGGACTGCCGGCGCGGTGTATATCGACGATTTTGAGGGGAGTACCAGCGCCATCGATCTGCGGTTCCCGCTGACCAGTTGGGCAATGGCGTCCACACCTGCCGGGGTGGGCGGTTCTTTCCCGCCGCTGTTCCCGGAAGCTGTGCTCAATGACTCTCTTCCTTATGGCTATAACCGGGCGAGACTTGCCTGGTATAATATCGACCCTTCGCTGCAGAATACGGGCGGTGCGGCGGACCCGGACTCTTATGAAAACACCTTGCTCGACCCGCGAATCGATCCGATCCTCGTACAGAATATCTTTCCGCAGCAATCGGTGCAGACCGGTCAGGCGCAGCTGGTCACTTTTGATATGGCGTATTACCCATCCGACAGAGGCCCTTATAACTATGACACCCGTCCGGGCAGCATCAACAATCAGACCGGTAAGCTGAATAATCCGACGACGCGGTGGGGAGGTATCATGCGGGCCCTTCAGCAGACCGATTTCGAAACGGCCAATATCGAGGTGTTGCAGTTCTGGATAATGAGTCCATTTGCCAGGACGAGCTCAAGTCTGCCCGCGGGGCAAGCCAATGTGGGAAATTCGACTGGCGGCCAATTGTATATCGACCTGGGCAGTGTTTCCGAGGATATTTTGAAGGACGGTAAGAAAGAGTTCGAGAACGGGCTGAATACGCCGAATATCGTTGCGGCGATCGACAGCAGCTCGGTCTGGGGCAGGGTGCCTGCCAACCCGATCGAAGTCACCACGGCGTTTAGCAACAACCCGGCTGACCGTCCATACCAGGACGTCGGTTTGGACGGGATGAGTGATGGCTCGGAAAACAACCATTTTCAAAATTACCTGACTAGCCTGGCAGCGACGTTAGGGGGTCAGAGTTCTCCTGTCTGGCAGGCGGCCAACAAGGATCCGTCGGGCGATGACTTTGTCAATTACCTGGATCCGACTTATAATCCAGGTGGTCTTACGACCGGTGGGGTAGGTATCCTGGGCCGTTATAAGTTTGTCAACAACCCGGATGGCAACTCCCCGATCGCGGCTACAGGCGCCACGACCATTACGGCCTTTACCTTGTACCCGGATCAGGAGGACATCAATAACGACAATACGATGAATACGCTGGAGCAGTATTTTGAGTATAAGGTGGATCTCCGACCGACAGTATCGGGGGTGGATACTTTCGGGTCAGGGTTTATTACCGATTCGATGCCCTTCACGCCTACCGGTGGTGTACCCCAGACCTGGTACCAGTTGAGTATCCCGCTGGCAAATTATTATCAGAATGTCGGGAATATGCCGGATATGAGGTCCATCCAGTTCATGCGGATGTATATGACCGGCTGGAGCGATTCGGTCGTGCTTCGTTTTGCCCAACTGCAGCTGGTGCGAAATACCTGGAGGAGCTTTAGCTATGTGATCGATACGACGGGCAATATGACGCCGCTGCCGGTCAATAGTCCGACCAGCTTTAATGTGACGGCGGTCAATATCGAGCAGAACAGTTCCCGGATGCCGATCCAATATGCCATTCCGCCTGGGGTGGCCCGGCAGCAGGAACTTAGCAGCAACAATGTCAACCTGCTGCTGAACGAGCAGTCGATGAGCCTGCAGATCTGTAACCTGGCCTATCTGGATACGCGGGGCGTTTATAAAACGACCAACCTGGATCTTCGCCGTTATGGGACGATCGACATGTTCATCCATGCGGAAGCAGCGGGCACCAATCAAGGTAACTTCAACAGCGGTGACCTGAACGCCATTATCCGGATGGGCAGCGATTTTACGAGCAACTATTACGAGATCCGGATCCCGTTGGTGAAGACGAACTGGAATGATAACCTGCTTACGGATGTCTGGCCGGCGGCGAATAACCTTGACTTCCAGTTGCAACGGCTGATCAAGTTGAAGGAGGATCGAAATAACAGCGGCGTCAGCAATGTCTATTATAAGGAGATAGATCCGACAAACGGGAGAACGTATGCCATTTTGGGTAACCCCAATCTGGGTGCGGTGCAGGCTTTCTTCCTGGGCGTGGAGAACGCCCAGCAGCCGGGCGCCATTTGTACCGAAGTTTGGTTCGACGAACTCCGGTTAACGGATATCAGCGAGAAGGGGGGCTGGGCGGCGGTGGGCAAAGTGGACACCAAACTTGCCGATCTGGGTACCCTGTCGCTTGCGGGGAGCAACCGTTCGGCCGGCTGGGGAACGCTGGATCAGAATACGAGTGAGCGATCATATGAGGATGATATGGAGCTCGATGCGGCGACCAACCTGGAATTGGGCAAGCTCTTGCCCAAAAAGGCCGGTATATCCGTCCCCGTGTATGCCGGGGTGACCCGAACGGTGGCTACGCCGGAATACGATCCATTCGACCTGGACATCATATTAAAGGACAAGATCAAAATGGCGCCGGCGAGTGAGCGGGACTCGATCAAGAAACAGGCCGTGGATGCGGCTACAACGGAGACGGTCAACCTGACCAATTTGCATAAGAACAATACGACGAACAAGAAGCTACAGCTCTGGAGTATCGAGAATTTCAATGTCAGCTATTCCTATACGCATACGGACCATCATAGCCCCCTGGCTGTAGAAGACGACCTGACGAATAATAAAATGATATTGGCGTATAATTTTAATCGCCAGGCTAAGTTCAAAGAGCCGTTCAAGAAGAAGATAAAGGCAAAAACCCCCTGGCTGGGGCTGATCAGGGATTTCAACTACAACCTGATGCCGACGGTGCTGGGCGTGCAGTTCAATATTGACCGGCAATTCGGAGCTTACCGGGCCCGAAATGTCGGCGGTCCGGAGGATCTTCTGCCGGAGACCTACAATAAGTTTTTCACGTTCGACCGGCTGTATACCCTTAAATGGGATTTCACCAGATCGTTGTCGCTGAGTTTCACGGCGACGAATAAGGCCTGGGTGGATGAAGACAGCACGCGGCTTACTCCAAAGGAGCGCCGGGAGATGTGGGGACGTTTCTGGCGGGGCGGTCGTAATATCCTGTATAACCAAAACGTCAGCATCAACTATGTCCTGCCTACCGGTAAGATACCGGCGCTGGACTGGACCAAGATCCAGGCTGGGTATGCGGCGACGTATACCTGGACGACCGCCTCCCTGCTGGCGCCTACATTTGGGAACAGCATTCAGAATACGCAGCAGAGAACGGTGCTGGCGGATCTGGACTTTAGCCGGCTGTATGACAAATGGAAAGTACTCAAAAGCCTGGATGTCGGTCCTGCCAGGACTACAGCGAATGGAAGACCGGACACGACGCATGCCAAAAAACCGCCGCCGGGGCCGCCGCCGGGACCACAGATAACAGGCTTTCCCAAGACCGTGGCAAGGTTGTTGACTTCCCTCAAACGGATTACGGTCAATTATTCGGATAATTCTTCTTCTGCCATTTATGGGTTCCTGGACAGTACCCAGATACTCGGGATGGATTTACGAAGCTCGGAGCCGGGGTGGAAATATACGCTGGGTCAGCGGGCGGATACCAATTTTATCAATAAGCTGGGTCGAAAGGGGTTGTTGTCGACGGATACGACGTTTAATAACCAGAATACGATCACCTACACGCAGAAGATCTCGGTGATGGCCATCCTGGAGCCTGTCCGGGATCTTCATATCTCGATCAACCTGGATAAGACTTTTGGCATGAATTATTCGGAATTGTATAAGGATACGGCTGGCGGCTCTGGTTATTCCCGATTGAACCCTTATATGACCGGCACATTCACCATCAGCTATTTATCCTATAAGACGCTGTTTGAAAAATATCAGCCGGATGAGGTCACGAAGACGTTTCTGGAATTTGAAAATAACCGGGTGATCATTTCTCACCGGTTGGGAGCGATCAACCCGTATGCGGGTGGGCTGACGGGGTCGGATGGATTTGTAAAAGGGTATGGCCAGTATTCGCAGGATGTGCTGATACCAGCGTTCCTCGCGGCGTATACAGGTAAGAGTGCGGACAAGATCCCGCTGCTGAATGAGAGTGGCGGCGGTGTCACCTCCAATCCTTTCTCGGGGTATTTACCAAAGCCGAACTGGCATATTACCTATACGGGTCTGAGCAAACTGCCCTGGTTCAGTAAGATCTTTACGAGCTTTAATTTGTCTAATTCCTATACGAGTTCGCTGAGCATGGGCAGCTTCAACTCCAATCTGAATTATAACGATCCGCTGGGCTACGGAACGCCGGGATTTGTGGACACGCTGACAGGGAATTTTGTGCCGTATTACCAGGTGCCGAATATTACGCTGCAGGAACAATTTGCGCCGCTGCTGGGTCTCGATATGGCGTTTGTCAACCAGATGCAGGCCAAAATCAGCTATAGCCGGTCGCGTCAGCTGAGTCTCAGTCTGATCGATTATCAGCTGAGTGAAAGCCGGTCGACGGAATTGGATCTCGGTTGGGGGATCAAGTATACGAATGTCGGTTTGCCTTTTGGGTGGAGGGTGCCGGGGAATGGCAAGACGCCGCCGAACGGGCCGCCCGGCAGCATCAATGCCAAGAAGGCGCAAAATGATCTTACGATCCGGTTGGATATCAGCTTCCGGAACGATGCGATGTCCAGCAGTTATATCGATCAGAATACGTCGTTGCCTACCGGTGGTCAGAAGGTGATCCGGATCGATCCGTCGATCGATTATGTGCTGAACAACCGGATTAAGGTGAAGTTCTTCTTTGATCAGCAGCGGACGACGCCGGCTATCTCGACAACGCCGCCGATCGTGACGACCAAGGGAGGGATCCAGATCCGGATTGCGCTGGCTCCCTGATGAGGGGCACCGGGGCTGTGGCTGTTGGCGGCCTGGCGGTGGCTGCTGGTGGTTTTTGGGTCCTACCGGCGCTTTTGGTGCTGATGGGCTTTTGGTGGCTGGGGGTTTGTTAAGATTTGTAAAAATAAATGGCATCGGCCTGGGCCTTGCAGGTTATGACCAGGTCGTTGATGCATACATGGGACGGAAGCGAGGCGCAATAAAAGATGGCGTCGGCCACGTCTTCTGCCTGGAGCGGGGTATAGCCGGCATAGATTTTTTTGGCCTGGCCTTCATCACCTTTGAAGCGGACTTTGGAAAATTCCGTTTCCGCGGCGCCGGGGTGGATGGCCGTCACTTTGATCCCATGCCGCAGGAGGTCGATCCGCATCGATTTTGAGATGGCATCGACGGCGAATTTACTACCGCAATAGACATTCCCTTTTTCATAGACTTCTTTGCCGGCTACGCTGCCGAGATTGATGACATGACCATTGCCCGTGGGGATCATCAGCGGGAGGACAGCTTTGGAGACATAGAGCAATCCCTTCACATTGGTGTCGATCATGGTTTCCCAGTCTTCCATGCTGGCTTCGTCGAAGAAATCCCTGCCCAGCGCGAGGCCGGCGTTGTTGATGAGGATGTTGATTTTTTGCCAGGCCTCCGGGAGGCTGGTGACGGCTGCGTCGACGGCGGTCCGGTCCTGGACGTCGAAGACGAGGGTATGCACGCGGTTGGGGGGTGTGGCGGGGGTGGCGGTGGCTGCGGGGCGAAGGCTCCCTTCCAACTCCTGTTTTAAGGCGTCGAGCCTGTCTTTACGGCGTCCGGTGAGGATAAGATGGTCGCCGGCGGCGGCAAATTTCCGGGCGCAGGCTTCACCAAAGCCGGAGGTCGCGCCTGTGATAAAGATGGTCCTGTTCATGCTTGTACAAAGTTTATAAAATTGTATAATATCCTGTTGCACTCGCTGGGGGCTTCGAGCATGCCTTCATGACCGGTATTTTTTACCAGGTGAAGATGTGAAACCGACGGTAAGTAACATTGTTCCAAAGATTGTTGCAGGGGGATGACGGCATCATCCTCGCCCATGATAAAAAGTACGGGGCCGTCAAATTGTCGTAGTACGGCTGTCTGGTCCGGTCTTGCGATCATGGCCTCGTAGTAGGCAATCAGTGAATCCGGGGAAAAGCCGGAATATTTATCGATGGCTGCGCTGATCAATTCCGGATGCTGGTCACGGGTATGGGCAGCAAAAAGGTTGGGGGTAGATTGCCGGATAAAAGCGGCGGAGCCGTTCTTCCGGATGAACTCGATGGCTTTGCGGCGCATGGCTTTTTTTTCGTCGCTATCCGGGTAGGCGGTGGAATGAAACAGTCCCAGCGCGTGGAGTCGTTCGGGGTAGTGCGCAGCGAAGGCGAGGGTGATATAGCCGCCCAGGCTGTGGCCGATCAGGATACATTTTTCGAGGTGCAGCCGGTCGAGCAATTCTTTTATTTCTGCGGCCAGTTCTTCCATAGAGGTGGCGCCGCAGAGTGCGGAGGAGCGGCCGCTGCCTGGCAGGTCGGGGATGATGAGGCGACAGTGGGCGCTGAGGAAGGCGACCTGGTTGTCCCAGATGGCGCCGTCTTCGGCAAAGCCATGGAGCAGGACAAGGGGAAGTCCGCTGCCTTTGTCGCTGTAGAAGAGGGTGGGGCTGACGGTGGCCCGGGTGATGGGGGCGCCGGGATTGGCGGGGGTGGCCCGGGTGATGGGGGTGGTGGGAGTGACGGTGGTGGCGGTGCTTTGCTGAGCGCCGGTAGATGCCGGGGTGGCGGCAGTGCCGGAAAGGGGTTGAGGGTCGATGTTGGAGGAGCTAGCCACGGCTGGTCCTTGTTTTTAGGGTGGTAAAAAAATGCCAGGCGAATAGCAGAATGGTCAGCAGGATGGCGATCCGGGAGATGCAATCTCCATATTGGACGTAAAAGGTTTTTTCATTTTCGGCGGGGACGGATATTTTTATCGTCGCAGCCTGGTCCCATGGACGGGATGTCGTGATGCGGCCATTTGGATCAATGACACAGGAGATCCCGGTATTGGCGCTGCGCACGACCCAGCGTTTTGTCTCGATAGCCCTTAACCGGGCGTAGTCTTCGTGTTGACGGTGGCCGGGGGTATTGCCCCACCAGCCGTCATTGGTGATGATCGCGATGAGGTTGGCTCCGTTGCGGACATACCGGGACATGAACTCTCCGTAAATGCTTTCATAACAAACGGCGGTGGCTATCGAATAAGTGTGATCGGAAGTGGACAAGGGAGTGCGGTCGGGCTGGCCGGTATACCCGGCGGTGGTGCCGCCGAATTTTTCGAACCAGGAATCGATAAAATGGAGGAAGGGGGGTAGGGTCTCGACCCCGGGGACCAGCCTGGATTTATGATAGACCTGCAGAAGACCGCTGCTATCGAGGATGGCGGCAGCGTTATAGCTTTCCACATATTTATCAGAATTGGGGATCCGGAAGGCGGTGGGGGAATGCCGGCCGTTAAAAAACCGGAAGCTTTCCATCCCTGTCAGCAGGTTGAGGCGAGGGTGGCGGTCGAGGAAATCCCAGAGCGGGCGGAGAAAATAATTTTCTTTCATGTGGTCTTCTTCGATGCCGCTGTCTTCGAGATATAAGGCAGTCTCGGGCCAGATGACGAGGACGGTATTGCTGTCGATTGCGGAATCGCTTAACCGGATCAGTTTGTGCAGCTGGACGTCAAAAGTGCCGGTGGCGATTTTTTCATACGGGTCGATATTGGGTTGGACGATGACGATATTTGAAAAAGATGTTTTGTCCGGGGTAGGGACGGACGGGATGAGGGTGCCGGGGGTGGTGACCTCTGGTGACGGGGCGATGAGGAAGAGGGACAGCAGGAGGGGGACGACTACCAGCGCAATAGCTGTCGTCAGGGTCTGGCGTTTGAATACGCGATGTTGGGCAAGTTGCCAGAGCCACTGGAATAGCAGGATGTTGACCGTCATGATCCACAGGCCACCGCCGCTGACGCCCGTGAATTCATACCATTCAATCCATCGCGGGTGGGTGGCGAAAACATTACCGATGGTGAGCCAGGGCCAGCTAAGGCCCCAGTTTTGCAAGTGGAAATATTCGAAGCTCAGCCAGAAAACTACCAGGGAAAGATAACCGAAGCTGTTGCCCATTCTTTGGCGGATCCAATGAAAGAGGATCCAGGGAACGCACATCAGCAGGCTATTGGCGAGGATGGCGCCTATGGCGCCGGGGGCGGTGCTATTCCAGATCCACCAGGTGGTGGCGGTATTCCAGATCAGCATGGAGAGATAGGTCCAGCCAAAAAACCGTGCGCGGCGGATGCCCTGGCGCTCCAGCCATAGCAGCGGGAGGAAGGCGATAAAGATCAGCAGGGTGAGCGGGGATTCCGGCCAGGCAGCATATAGCAGCAGACCGGTGAGGGCCGACAGGAGGAGGGGATGCAATTTTTTCATAAGCGGGTTTTACCGGCTGTAATTCGGCGACTCCTTCGTGATCTCTACATCGTGTGCATGGCTTTCTTTCATGCCGGCGTTTGTGATCTTGATGAATTGTGCTTGTTTTTGCAGGGCCTGGATATCTTTTGCACCACAGTAACCCATACCTGCCCTAAGGCCTCCGACATATTGCTGGACCACTTCTGCCAGATTGCCTTTGAAGGCTACGCGGCCTTCGATCCCTTCGGGTACCAGCTTTTTGATATCGTCTTCTACGTCCTGGAAATAGCGGTCGCTGCTGCCCTGGGTCATGGCGCCGATCGAGCCCATGCCTCTGTATTCTTTGAATTTCCGGCCTTCGTAAATGATAGTTTCGCCCGGGCTTTCTTCCACGCCGGCGAAGACGCTGCCCATCATGACGGTACTGGCTCCGGCTGCGAGTGCCTTTACCATATCGCCGGTATAGCGGATACCGCCATCGGCGATGACGGGGATCTGGCGGGTGTTGAGGACGGATGCTGCTTCCATAACGGCGGTGACCTGGGGCACTCCGGCGCCGGCGACGATGCGGGTGGTACAGATGGATCCGGGCCCGATCCCGACCTTTACGGCGTCTGCGCCGGCATCGGCCAAAGCCTTCGCTCCGGCCGCGGTACCGATATTGCCGGCGATCACCTGGAGGCTTTTGAATGATTTCTTGAGGCTTTTAAGGGCGTTGATCACGCCGATATGATGGCCATGGGCGCTGTCCAGGGTGACCACATCCACTCCGATCTGCTGGAGGGCGGCGGCTCTTTCGTGCAGGTCTTTGGTGATGCCAAGGGCGGCTCCGACGAGCAGGCGGCCATACGAATCTTTGACGGCATTGGGGAAGCTGGAGAGTTGTAAGATGTCGCGGTAAGTGATCAGCCCAATGAGGCGGCCCTGTTTGTTGACGACGGGGAGCTTCTCGATCTTAAATTTCTGGAGGATCTTTTCCGCTTTTTTAAGATCGGTCCCTTCGGGGGCGGTGACCAGTTTATCCTTTGTTGTCATTACTTCGTAGACCTTCCGGTGTTTGTTGTCTTCAAAGCGGAGGTCGCGGTTGGTCAGGATGCCTACGAGGACTTTATTATTATCTATGATGGGGATGCCGCCGATCTTGTTTTCTTTCATCAGGCGGAGGGCATCGCTGATGGTAGACTCTTCATGCAGGGTGATGGGGTCGATGATGAGACCGCTTTCGCTGCGCTTGACTTTTCTTACTTGCTCCACCTGCTTTTCGATGCTCATATTTTTATGGAGGATGCCGATGCCCCCTTCGCGGGCGAGGGCGATGGCCAGGGTCGCTTCCGTGACGGTGTCCATGGCGGAAGACAGCATGGGGATGTTGAGGGTGAGCTCGCGGGTCAGTTTACTGCGGATGTCTGTCTCGCGGGGTAACACCTGGGAAAAGGCCGGTAATAATAATACATCATCGAATGTGAGCCCTTCGCCGAAAAATTTTTTGGAGGTTGGTGACTTGCTGACGGGAGAATTTATTCTTGCCATGTGCAAAGATAGGTCAGGGGGGTGGTACGGTCCAAATTTTTGTAAATCCGGTTGATGATCAATGCGCAAGGCGGATTGGCGGCGGCGATGATCAGTGCGCAAGGCGATAGCGTTTACCGGGCAGGGAGCGGATCAGTCCCTGCATTTCGAGGTTGAGCAGGAAGAGGGGTATGGAGGAAAGGTTGAGTTGGCTGAAGGTGGCGAGTTCGTCGATGGAGAGGGTCTCTTTTTCACGCAGCAGGGATAGGAGATGTTGCTCGTGAATGCTGTGTTGTTCGGCGGCGGCGGGTTGTTCGGGGTGTTCGGCGTGTATGGGTTGTTCGGGGTGTTCGCGTTGATGGAGATGTTCGGGGTGTTCGGTGCTGGTGGAGGTGGAGACCGGGACTGGGGCATCTGATGGGAAGGGGAGGGAGGCTTGCTGGCCCTTGCGTCCGGTGGGCCATTCCCATCCCATGGAAGCCTGTAATTGTTCGCCGGAAACCAGCAGCTCGGCCTTTTGTCCGCGGATGAGATGGAGGCAGCCCCGGCTTTTTTCATCGGTGATGCGACCGGGGACGGCAAAGATCTTTTTTGAAAGATCCTGTGCCTCGGCTGCGGTGATAAGGCTGCCCCCCACTTCGCCTGTCTCCACCACGATGAGTGCATCGCATAGGCCGGCGATGAGCTTGTTGCGGATCGGAAAGTTATGGACTTCTGTTTTGGTATGATAGGGGAAGGAAGTGAGTAGTCCTCCCTGCTGTTGCATGGATCTGGCCAGACCGGAATGTTCGCCGGGATAGAGGTGTCCGAGCCCATGTCCCAGGATGCCGATGGTGGGTATCCGGTGTTCCAGCGCGGCAGTGTGTGCTGTGGCGTCGATGCCAAAGGCAAGTCCGCTGATGATGAGGAGGTTTGGCTGAGCCAACTCCCTGATAAGGCGTTTTGTTATTTGTCTGCCCTGGTCGGTTGGCCGCCGGGTCCCTACTACCGAGATGATCTTTTCGGTGTTGAGATCCGCTACGCCCCGGTAGAACAGCAGCGGGGGAAAGTTGTGCATGGTCAGCAGCCGCCGGGGGTAGTCCGGGTCTGTAAAGAAGAGCATGCGGATTCCTTTGCGCTTTTGGATTTGCAGTTCTTTTTCGAGCGGGGCATACCTTGAAAATTGAAGGATGGCATCAACCAGTTTTTCATGTATCCCGGCTCGGGCGAGTGAGGATCTGCCGGCGTGAAAAACGGCCCGGGCGTCTCCGAAACGATCGATGAGTAATTTCGTGTATACGGAACCGATACCGTGGATACGGGTGAGCGCGAGCTTATATAAGGCGGGATCTTCCAAGGGTTGTCATTGATCGATAAAATTACGGTAAACGGGAAAAATTCCGGGTGAAAAATGGGGGGGGTGGCGGGTGAGGACGGCGATGGAGTCGGCGGCGGTGTTACCGACTGATGACTTTTAGCTCTGTGCGTCTGTTTTTGGCCCTCCCTTCGGGGCTGCTGTTATCCGCTACGGGTTGGGTATCGCCCCAGCCTATGGAAGATAAACGGGCGGGAGCTATGCCTTTGGAGACAAGGTAGGAGGTGACTGCCCTGGCCCTGTCCTCCGACAGTTTGATGTTGTCAACAGTTTTGCCGGAGTTGTCGGTGTGCCCGTTGATCTGGATCTTCAACGTGGGGTTGTCTTTCATAAGCTGTACTACTTCAGCTAGTTCGGTTCCGGACTCCGGTTTGAGATCGAATTTGTTGGGGTCGAAAAAGATGTTTTTTAGTACGAGGAGGGCGTTGGCGGCAAGCGGCTGCAGGGGGATGTCGATATGGTAAACGGTGTCGTTTTGCTGGCGGCTGAGGGAGAAATTTTCGGAGAAGAAAAGGTATCCTTTCCGGTTGACGTTGAACGCATAGTCTTTTCCTTTCGGCAGGGTGATCAGGTAGTTGCCGGTCTCGTCGGTCTGCAGGTTGCTGATCACCTGGCGGGTAGAGAGGTCTGTGAGGATGACGCTGGAAGGCAACCCTTTGCGGGTGGCGGAGTCAAAAACTTTTCCTTTTACCCAAAGCGTTTGGGCCGGGCGGACGTCCTGGCGCAATTCGAAGGTATAGAGATCGAGACCGCCTTTGCTGTCGGCCCTGTCGCTGGCGTAGTAAGCCGTTTTTCCATCGGCAGCGATGACGAGGCTGCCTTCGTTTTCGATCGTATTGATGGGATAGCCGAGGTTTTCCGGTTTGCTCCATGTCCCGTCGGGCCCTTTCCGGGTGACAAAAAGATCGTCGCCGCCATAGCCGGGATGGCCGTTGGAAGTGAAGTAGAGGCTTTGGTTGTCGGCGTGGATAAAGGGGGTGCCTTCGTCGCCGATGGTATTGATGGTCGGGCCGAGATTTTCCGGGCTGCTCCATTGCCCGTTGAGCAGGCGATGGCTGACATAGATGTCGCTGCCGCCATACCCATCCGGCTGGCGGCTGGCAAAATAAAGGTCTCTTTTATCGGGGGAGAGGGAAGGTGCGGATTCCCAGAATTCGGTATTGATGCTGTCGCCGAGGTTCTCGGGTGTGCTCCAGCCGTCGGTGGTCAGGTAGGAGATATAGAGGTCGCAGCTGCCATGTCCATCGGGGAAATTACAACCGGTAAAGATTAGCCACTGTCCGTCCTGGGAAATGTTTTGGGCGCCTTCGTTCTGATTGGTATTGATATTACCGGGCAGGCTCCTGGATTTGCTCCAGGCGCCGTTCACTTTGTCGGACTCATAAAAATCTTCGTTGATGTTATTGACGCGGCGGGTGTAGATGAGGGTATTGCCGTCGATGGTGACGGTAGGATAGTATTCGGAGACGATCGAATTGATGCTGTCGCCCATGTTTTGTGGTTCAAACTTGTACCCGGTGCTGGCGTGGGTGGCTTCATAGTCGAGGGCAAATTGATAGCATTTTTGCCGGTATTCGCCGGCTTTGCGGCTGGCCTCGTTGAGGGTGGAAATGGTCAGGAAGCTATTGACGGCCGCGAGGGCTTTTGTAAAATCCCCTTTGCCGGCGAGGTTGATGGAGTAGGGCAGATAGTAATCCATGAAAAAACTGCTGTCGATGGCCCTGGCCAGTTCGTAGTTATCGATGGCGTCCTGGTAGCTTTTGAGTTCGCCGTACATGCCGGCCATGGAAAGATAGGCTTCTTCGAAGTTTTTGTCGATGCGGACGGCCTGTTTGAGCGCTGCTATCCCGCCTTTGAAATCGTCGCCCTGTGCAAGCTCGAGGGCTTTTGAGTAGAGCTGGGCAGCTTTTTTGTTGACCTTGTCGGGATTGTATTGCGCACGGGACGGTCCGGCGGTAAACAGGAAAAGGAGGATAAGAATAAAAAGAAGGTTTTTCATTCGGGTAAGGTACAAATTTTCCGTTATTACGGTACGTGGATATACTTGTGGAGTTGGAGGGAGAATCTCCATTTTGGGTGGTCTTTTATATATTCTATGATGAGGGGGGTGACCGTAGTGGATTTACTCCATTCGGGTTGAAGGAAGAGCAGGCAGTCCGGAGCGGTCCGGGCGGCCCATTGTTCGGCCCAGTCGAAATCGGTTTTATTGAAGATGACCACTTTTAACTCGTTTGCCAGCGCTGGGATCGCCGGCAGGGGTGCCTTGAATTTTTTTGGGGACAGGCAGATCCAGTCCCATTCGCCGCTCAGCGGCCAGGCGCCCGAGGTTTCGATGTGAGTGGCGAAGCCGGCCTGGCGGAGGCCGTTGGTCAGCGCTGTACAGTCATGCATGAGGGGTTCGCCGCCGGTGATCACGGCCAGGCGGCCGGGGTGGGCGGATGCGGCTGCTACCAGTTCGGATACCGATTGGCGCGGGTGTTTATCGGCATCCCAGCTGTCTTTTACGTCGCACCAGACGCAGCCGACGTCGCAGCCGCCGAGGCGGATAAAATAAGCCGCTTTTCCCTGGTGAAAACCTTCGCCCTGGAGGGTATAGAAGCGTTCCATGACGGGGAGGGGGGCCGCCGGGGAGAGAACGGGGAGAGGGTCCGCCGGGGAGGGAATGGGGGGCGTTATGGATGAATTAGTTGCCATTTCGTTCTATGCAGGCGGTGAATGTATTTTTCATCAGGGCAGCAATGGTCATGGGGCCTACACCGCCGGGTACGGGGGTGATATAGCTGCATTTTGGGGCTACTTCATTGAACTTCACGTCGCCTTTCAGCGCAAAGCCGCTTTTTTTGCTGGCGTCGGGCACCCGGGTGATACCGACGTCGATGACGATTGCGCCGGGCCTGACCATGGAGGCATCGACAAATTCGGCCCTGCCGAGAGCGGCCACGATGATGTCGGCCTGGAGACAGAATTCGCGGAGGTTACGGGTTTGAGAGTGGCAGGTTGTGACGGTGCAGTTACCTGGTTGGGTATTGGCGCTCAATAAGATGCTCATCGGTCTTCCGACGATATTGCTGCGGCCGATCACAACGGCATGCATGCCGCGGGTATTGATCTTATAGTGTTCGAGCAACAGGAGGATGCCGTGCGGGGTAGCCGAGATAAAAGTAGGCAATCCCTGGACCATTTTTCCGACGTTCACGGGGTGAAAGCCATCGACGTCTTTTGATGGATGGATGGCGTTGATCACTTTTTCATCGGAAATATGCCGGGGCAGCGGTAATTGTACCAGGATACCATCTATGTCGGCATTATTGTTTAGTTCGTGAATGACATTAAGGAGTCTGTTTTCGCTGACATCGGCTTCGAGTCGCAGCAAGGTGGAGGTATAACCTATTTCGGCACACGCTTTTACTTTTGCTCCGACATAGGTTTCGCTGGCCCCGTCGTTACCGACCAGCACGGCGGTGAGGTGGGGTGTTTTTTTTCCTTCGGTCTTTGATTGGGCTACTTTTAGCTGGAGCATATCCAAAATGGCTCTTGAAGCGAGCTTACCGTCTAATAATTCCATTCCGCAAAGGTAGGTCTCAGCGAAAGAATAAGGAAAGAAAAAGCAAATTGATATATTGTAAATAGTAATATATTTCTATTAGACTGGTAAAACAATATAATTCAACAGTGTTTCAGTGTATATAATAATAGTAATTTAATGTGTAATATATTACTAATTGACAAAAATGACTGATATGTAAATGATGAGAAATTAATTTTAGGGTTGTTTCATGATCTAGTTTATCCATTATTTGACTGATATACAATTTTTTATGTTAAAATCAATAATTCAGAAAGGAGTCTTTTTGCGGTTTTTTGTTAAAGCGCTTTAACATTTTTTTTGGCCCGAGTAAAAACTTAATATATCTTAGAATTCACACACTACTTAAAACTAACACACATGAGAAAATTTCTATCACTGCATGCAGTGTATTTCACTGCTTATTCCAGGCCCTCACGGCCAAGATCCCCACTCAAAGTGATTGAATGACGGTTATCGGATGACGAATGACAGTTATCTGATGACGGGCATCGCATTTAGTCAACTTTTTTCCCTGCTACTCTAAGGTTAACAGCTTTTCAAATTCTGTTTTCAACTAAAATCAAAGCGTCACATGAGAAAATTTCTTGCGCTATTCCTGGTGCTGATATCCTTTTCGATATTGGCATCAGCCCAGACCAAACTGGTCACGGGGAAGATCACCGATCAGCAGGGCCTACCGGTCCCTTTTGCCACGGTCAAAGTCAAGGGGACCAATTATGGGACCTC
>Ga0302326_10005673_pt1 | contig 28426 bp, 20 predicted proteins | sample Palsa_T0_3_FD_202264 | JGI IMG/M metagenome (GOLD analysis project Ga0302326, IMG submission 202264) | Peat permafrost microbial communities from Stordalen Mire near Abisko, Sweden - Palsa_T0_3 | ecosystem: Environmental > Terrestrial > Soil > Palsa > Peat permafrost | place: Sweden: Abisko... | reverse complement strand
GCGCGTATGGCTGTCCCACAATCTGAACACGCAGATAGGCTCGATCCCTCGATTCCTTTTCGGCGGAAGAATCCGAGCCGAGGAAGATCATCCCATTACAGGCCCGTTGATCCGCTTGTATGATCCCGTCGTTCGTTGGAGCCTGCGCTGGAAAAAACAAGTGATAGGCGTCGCGATTCTTCTCGTGATTCTGACCGTTCCGCTGTTCTGGATTATCGGCTCCGAGTTCATGCCCCAAGTGGATGAGGGCGCGTTGCTTTACATGCCCACCACGATGCCTGGCATCTCAATCGAGCAGGCACAGCGGCTCTTGCAACTCACCGACGGCATTCTAACCAGCTTCCCCGAGGTGGATCACGTCCTGGGCAAGGCCGGACGCGCGGATACGGCCACGGATCCGGCTCCGCTCTCCATGTTTGAAACTCTGGTCATCCTGAAGCCGCAGGAGCAGTGGCGTAAGAGAAATGTCTGGTATTCCTCATGGTCTCCGGACTGGCTGCTTCCGGTCCTGCGACATTTCACGCCCGATCACATCTCCGTGCAGGATCTAATTGCGGACATGAACCAGTCGCTGCAGTTGCCCGGTCTTTCGAATTCCTGGACCATGCCCATCCGCGGGCGAATCGAAATGCTCAATACCGGTATTCGGACGCCCGTGGGGGTGAAGATCCAGGGGCCGGACCTGAGCCGCATTCAGCAACTCGATCAGCAAACGGAAGTGATTCTGCGGAGCGTACCGGGAACTCGCAGCGTTTTCGCCGAGCGCACCGGCGACGGCTATTTCCTCGATATCACGTGGAATCGCCAGGCGCTCGCGCGCTACGGTCTTTCCGTGGAAGACGCGCAGGACACGCTGGCCACAGCGGTGGGTGGGGAGAACGTAGGCACAGTCATCGCCGGACGCGAACGTTATCCGATCAATGTTCGCTACATGCGCGACTTTCGCTCTGACCTTTCGGAATTGGGAAAAGTGCTGGTGCCGGTGAGCGGACAGCAGCAGATTCCTTTGGCGGAACTCGCCTCCATCAAAACCATCAACGGGCCGTCGATGATCCGCGACGAGAACGGCATCCCGACCGGCTACGTCTACATCGACGTCGCTGGACGCCCCGTAGTCGACTACCTGCAAGATGCCCGGCGTGAGGTGGAAAAGCGTCTGCAACTGCCGGCTGGCTATGCCCTGATCTGGAGCGGCCAGTTCGAATCTGCGGAACGCGTGCGCCGGCGGTTGTGGTTCGTGGTTCCGCTCACCATCGGCGTCATTGTTTTTCTTATCTACAGCAATACGCGTTCGTGGACCAAAACCATGATCGTAATCCTCGCCGTGCCGTTCTCCGCCGTCGGCGCCCTGTGGCTGGTCTATGCCTTGGGCTATAACCTGAGCATCCCAGTTTGGATTGGCCTGATCGCTCTGCTCGGGATCGATGCGGAAACTGGAGTTTTCATGCTGCTTTACCTGGATATCGCCTATATGCGAGCGAAGCAGCAAACGCCGGACCTCACGCAGGAACAATTGTCCGAAGCCATTGTCGAAGGTTCGGCGCGACGCTTGCGCCCCAAATTCATGACCTTCGCGACCATGTGTGTCGGATTGATTCCGGTCCTCTGGGCAAACGGCGCGGGCTCGGAGATCATGAAGCGCATCGCGGCTCCCATGGTCGGCGGAATTCTGACTTCATTCCTTCTCGAGCTGCTGGTTTATCCCGCTGTCTATGCATTCTGGAGAGAAGGAAAGCAAACCGCCGAATTGAACCTCAAAGTTTGATTGTCATTCCGAGCAAGCGTCCTTTGCGCGGCGAAGAATCTGGGCGAGCCACGCTAAGTGTCGCAGCCTGCCCTGAGCAAGTGAAGCGCGCCGAAGGGTTCTTTGCGACCCGACAATCGCGCGTTTGGCTCGCTCCCCTGTCAGATTGCCGCCACCGCCAGCTGATTCGCCTCAGCCGAAGCCGCTGTTTGTGCTACGATGGCTCATAAATCCCCCCTGATTTCCCCGGAGAGTCCTTAATAACATGCGCCCTTATTGGATTGCGTTTCTGCTACTCGGAACTTTGGCTTGGGGACAAGCTAAGCTGCCGCCCATGCCCCCGACCGGTGATGATGACGATGAAGCTCCGCAGGCCGCAGCAGCTCAGGTTGCGCCTGATGCGCCGGTACTAACCATCAAGGGATTCTGTCCGGATCAAGCCTCCAACAGCACAAACAAACCCGATGCGACCGGCTGCCAGACCGTGGTCACGCGCGCCGAGTTCGAGAAGCTGGCCAACGCCATCTCGCCCACCATGAAGCCCCGGGTGCGGCTTCAGTTGGCCAATGCCTATCCAAGGCTCCTGGTCATGGCGCATGACGCCGAACAACGCGGTCTCGACAAAACCGCGCGCGTGGCTGAATTGCAGCGCTTCTCCCGCTTGCAGATCCTGTCGCAGGAGATGGTGCGTGAGATCCAGCAAGACGCGGCGAACCTGTCGGACACCGTCATCGAGGACTACTACCGCAACAACTCCTCCACCTATGAGCGCGCCAGTTTTGAGCGCATCCTCGTTCCCATCCGAAAGCAGACGGATTCTTCGCCCAAAGAGAAGGTTAGCGACGCCACTTTGAAAGCGCAGCAGGCAGAAGCCGAAGAAGCGATGACGAAAGAGGCGAACGAGCTGCGAGTTCGCGCAGCGGCTGGGGAGGATTTCACCAAGCTGCAGCAAGCCGCCTATGACGCAGCCGGAATCAAGACGACTGCTACCGCGCCCGAACTGAAAAAGATCCGGAGGTCGAACTTCCCGACCACACACCTATCCGTATTCGATCTGAAGGAAGGCGAGGTGTCGCAGGTGATCAGCGACGCCAGTGGACATTACATTTACAAACTTGATAGTAAAGAGCTCATACCCCTTGCCGAAGTGAAGGAAGAGATCAAGGCCACGTTGCAAAGTCGCAATGTGCAGGAGGCAATGCGGAAGGTCCAGGATTCGTTCAGCACCGAGATGAACCCGGAATTCTTCGGCCCAGCCTCCATGCCTCAGGAGGGAGCCAGGAAGGCGGCCGAGGCCGTGCAATCCAAGTGAAGAAGTCTCCGGACGGAACGCCGGGGCGCAAAGTGACCAAAGTAACCATTCCGTCACTCTCTCCCTCGCTAGGTGCTGCCGTTCCGGTTTTGCTTTTAAGGAAGACGCAAAACCCGCGCCGCTAAAGGCAAAAGGCTCCTTGACAGTCTTCCTGCAGCACGGGATAATACACCTCCCCAAGTTTCTTTGGCCGCTCCCGTCTGCAATAAACAAGCACTGCGAAACCACTTATTTCTGCTTTCTGCAAAGGTTGAGTCGTGAAGGTAGTGATCGCACACAACGCGAACCAGCAGCACGCCGGGGACGACGTCGTTGTCGCGCACGAAGGCAAACTGCTCGAAGGCGCCGGTCACCAGGTAATGTTTTACCGGCGCAGCAACTGGGATGTCGACTCCTACAAGGGGCTTCGAAAAATCAGCTTGGCGAAGCGGACAGTCTGGGCTTCCGACACTCGCCGCGATTTCGCCCGCCTGCTGCGAGAAGAAAAACCGGACATGGTGCATGTGCACAACACCTTCGTCATGATTTCGCCCTCGATCTACTCAGCTTGTCTCGAGGCGCGCGTGCCGGTTGTGCAAACCCTGCACAACTATAGGTTGCTCTGCCCTTCAGCCACGCTTTTTCGTGACGGCAAAGTCTGTCAGGAGTGCATGCAGCATTCGCTGCTGCGCAGCATCGAATACGGCTGCTATCGCAACTCGCGTTCGGCCACGGCCGTGACGGCAATGATGCTGGGCTTTCACCGTTTGCGCAAAACCTGGGATCGCGAAGTCTCGTGCTTCGTCGCCCTGAGCGAATTTTCCCGCAACAAGTTCGTCGAAGGCGGACTGCCTGCCGAGAAGATCACGGTGAAGCCTAACTTTGTCGATCCCGACCCCGGCAACCGCACCGGCGATGGCGAATACGCGATCTTTGTCGGCCGGTTGTCGGCTGAGAAGCGCGTGGATATGATCCTGCAAGCCTGGAAACGTCTGCGTATGGCCATCCCAGTCATGATTGTCGGAGGCGGGCCGGAGGAAGAACAGCTCAGGAAACAAGCCGAGCGAGAGGGAATCGCCAACATTCGTTTCACGGGAAAGATTCCCCGCGAGCAAACCCTGGCGGCGCTAAACAATGCGCGCTTCTTGATTTTTCCCAGCGAGTGGTATGAAGGTTTTCCCATGACTCTGGCCGAATCTTTCGCCTGCTCTACCCCCGTAATTTGCGCCGGCATGGGAACCATGCAGGAAGTCGTGACCGACGGCCGCACTGGGCTGCACTACACACCCGGCGATGCCGACGACCTCGCGCGCAAAGTGGAATGGGCCTGGACACATCCGGAAGAAGTGCGGGCGATGGGCAGGGAAGCTCGCAACGATTACAAACTGAAGTACACCGCAGAAAAGAACTATCCCATGCTGATGGAAATCTATCAGCGGGCCCGGGAGGGGCAATGTCGAGCTGCGTAGTCATTCCACAATCAGGGGAAGTCAACATACCGAGTTTTCGCGTTCTGGGAGTGCGCGTCCATGCACTGCAGATCCCGGACGCTCTCCGCGTCATCGATCACTGGGTTACGGAACGGAGGTCGGTGCATTACGTTTGTCCGACCGGGATGCACGGAGTCTCAGAAACCTTAAGACATCCCGAGCTCCGCGAAATCCTGAACGCAGCCGATCTCATTACGACGGATGGCACTCCGCTGGTATGGCTGGCTCGTAAACACGGGCACCGCCACATGCAGCGCCGTGTCTACGGCCCTGAGATGATGGGAACCTTGCTGCGGGAGACCGGTTCGAAGTACAAGCACTTTTTCTACGGAAATCGCGCATCGGAGAAGATGGCGGAAATCAGCGCCAAAAAATATGGCACCCGGGTGGTGGGAATCTATCCGCCCCCGCCGCAGGGAGTCTGGCCGCTGCCGGACGATGAGAAAGAGAAGTTAATCAACGCCATCGAGTCGGTTTCACCCGACATTGTGTGGGTGGGCTTGGGCGCGCCGCGGCAGGAAAAATGGATGTACGAATTCCGTCACCGGCTCACCGTGCCGGTCCTGATCGGGGTGGGGGCAGCCTTCGACTTTCACGTGGGAGCGCTAAGGCAGGCGCCGCGCTGGATGCAGGAGAACGGCCTGGAGTGGTTCTTCCGTCTTTCCCACGAGCCCAAGAGGTTGTGGCGACGTTATCTGGTGAACGGGCCGTTGTTCGCGTGGAATGTCGGTTTGGAACTCGCTCGCTTGAAACATTTCAGCTGACGCTTGCGGCGCGCTGACCAGTTCCTTACTATTCCAAGTGGGAGAGAAATTGAAGGCGTCGGCAGTGGCAGCCTGAAGCTGCGGAAAGGTAATTCACGTGTCAGTTTTGGTCATAGGCGGAGCGGGGTATATCGGCAGCCACGCGGCGCGGGCGCTGCGGCGGCATGGCTATGAAGTTGTGATTTATGACAATTTATCCACCGGATATCCGGAGTTGGCCGCGGGCTTCGAGCTGGTGGTCGGTGAAGTTGCCGACACCCCAAAGCTGGCCAGCCTCATGAAGCAAGTGGATTCGGTGATGTATTTCGCCGCCAACTCGCTCGTCCCCGAGTCGGTAAAAAACCCGCGCAAGTATTTCACCAACAACGTAATCTGCGGGTTAAACATGCTGCACACCGCCATGGATAACGGCGTCGGCAAAGTGATTTTCTCCTCCACCTGCTCAGTCTACGGCTCGCCGAAAGAAAGCCCGATTAAAGAAGACACGCTCAAGCAACCCTGCAATCCCTATGGCGTAACCAAGCTCACGCTCGAGCACGCGCTCGAAGCCTATGAGCAGGCCTACGGTTTACGCTATGTGGCCCTGCGCTACTTCAACGCCGCCGGCGCCGACGAAAGCGGAGAAATCGGCGAGTTGCACCGTCCAGAAACCCACTTGATTCCCGCCTGTTTGACCGCCATTCTCGGCGAGCGCAAAGAACTGGAAGTCTTTGGCGAGGACTATCCAACGCCCGATGGAACTTGCATCCGCGATTACATTCACGTAAACGATCTGGCGGAAGCGCATGTTCTCGCATTGAAGCACCTCGAGAAAGGCAACAGTTCGGCGGCCATGAACCTGGCCACCGGGCGGGGCAGCTCGGTGAAGGAAGTGATCCACGCCGCGGAAGAAGTGACGGGGCGTAAAGTCCCGCACAAGATCGTGCCGCGCCGCTCCGGAGATCCGGCAAGCCTGGTTGCCGATCCGGCGCGCGCCGAGCAGGTGCTGGGCTGGAAAGCGCAGCGCTCGTTGAATCAGATGGTGCAGACGGCGTGGGACTGGATGCACACCGGCCGCGAGAGTCTGCTGAAGACCGTGCAGGAGGTCAGTCACTAACCGTCGTTGCGCAGTGGGCGCCCGCCTACTGAAATCTAGCGACGGGTCGGTAGTTTGCAGCCAGTAAGTACGTCCGTAGCAATCTGTTCCGCCCCGTCCAAAACATCGGGAATTTCGTGCGGTGCATCTGGAAGGCATTGACTCGACTTCGAACTGGTAATAGCGTTCTCCCAGAGGTACCCCTGATTAGGAGCGGCGGAATAGTCCAAGCCGCCATACAGGAACCTCACATTGGTGTTGGGATAGGACAGAACTCCATCGGGAGCGAGAATGCTATCGTGCACGAACAGGGAGTCGTAAATCGTGCTGTGATTCTCGGTCTCCTCCGAACAGTAGGGTCCGGGGTACGCCGGATCGATAAAATTGACCGCGGCATCTAACCCAACGCAGTAGCTTTCTACGTTTCCACAGGGGTCGACGGCGTCTTCATGCAGACAGTCGCACGCCCAGTCCTGGCGCGAGAAGGGCGGCCCGCTGGTGGGTTCGACCATCGCGAAAATCGGAGCCAAACCATAGTGGGCCATCGCGTGGCCGATCACTTCTGCTCCGTCGCTATTGCCGGTTGCACACATCGGCGCTTGCTCCAGGCCCTGATGAATATCGGTATAAACCCAGTACGCTAACGTGGCGTAACGGCAAGCCAGCGCCCGGATTCCGCCCGGTCCCGTTTGCCAGCCATAAGGATCGTTCGAAAACGGCTCACCCCACGTAACCTGTGCTACGGTAAATCCGCCCGCGAGTACGTTATTCAAAGCCGTGGTCCCGTAGATATAGGTCTCGTAAAGGAAAGTCCCATTTCCCCCGGTGCTGAATAGCACTGTGCCGATTGGTTTGTGAGCCGGATAAGTGACTTTGACATAACCGGTGAAATCATTCACTCCAGGACAGGATATGTCCACGGCATAGCATGTGCCAGTCAGCGAACCGGAAGGGCATGGAATAGTTGTCGCCTTTGCCGTCCCCAAACTGTCAGCCCAGGCCATGCCTCCCGTTAACAACAGGGCGATGAAAAGCATCCGCACACACTTGATACTCATACTCGTAATCTAAGATGGGCACGGCAGAAAATCCAGGTCATCAGAGACTCGAAAGGACATCGAGGACCAATCTAGGACAAAACTGCGGAACCCTGATTGAGATATTGTTGCAGACCATCCCGCCAGTCGCTGAAGCGGTTGAGGCCAAGGTGCTTCAGGCCGCGGTTTTCAAGAACTGAATACTTCGGACGGGGAACCTTCGCCGGAAACTCGTTGGGTCCGGCGATCTGAACGTCGACCGTAACATTCGCTGCCTTGAAGATTTCACGGGCGAATCCGTACCAGGAGCAGCTTCCCTCAGCAGTTCCGTGGTATAGCCCGTAAGCATCGCAACGGCTGAGTTCGTAAATCTGCGCGGCAATTTGAGCGGTGGGCGTGGGACTTACCACCTCGCTGTCGACTACCCGAACCATGCCGCGCTCGCGGCCGAGTTTCAGCATCAGCTCGACAAAATTTCTTCCACCCTTGGCCCGGCAGGGTTGCTTGCCGTAGATGGCTGATACGCGCAAGACAAAGTGCTTGTCGTTGAGCGTGCGCACAAATTGCTCGCCGGAGAGCTTGCTGTTGCCGTACACATTCAGCGGAACCGGCGCGTCTTCTTCGACGTAGGGCTTGCCTTTCATTCCGTCGAAAACGTAGTCGGTGCTGACGTGGATCACGACCGCCCCCAGCTCCTTGGTGACCACGGCCAAGTTGCGCACTCCGATGGCATTTACCGCAAATGCTTTTTCTGGTTGCTGCTCGCACTGCTCCACATGGTGCATGGCAGCGGTATTAACCACCACCGCCGGAGAGACTGACTTCATGCAGTTCGCGACCGAATCCAAATTCGCGAGCTCAAGGTCTCGGTGGGTCAGCGGAAATACTTCGCTGCCTCGCTCGCGAAAGAGCTCGACTACGTCGCTTCCCAGCTGTCCGTTTGCGCCGACAACCGCGACTTTCATGCGGCTCCGACCAAGGCGGGCCGCTCAATCGTGTTCTCGATGTTGCGGAAGGTCTGGATATTGGAGTACTTGGGATTGTCCCAGTCCTGGAACTTTTCCAGGTTATCGAGCAGGCTGTAAACAATCGACTTCACATCGCCCTGGGGGTGGAAGCTCAGGACATTGGCGGCTTTTTCCGTGCTCACTTTGTAGTTGCGGAAATCCTGCACGTGTTTGATGGTCAGGTTGATGCGCACACTCGACCGCTCCTCAATCGCGGTCTTGACCAGGTCTCCCACTTCTCCCACCGTGTAGTTTCCAGAAGCGATGTTGAAGATGCCCGAGATCTGCTGGTCGGCTTCAATGGCCCGAATATAAGCCGTCGCCGCATCATCAATGCTGAGAATCGGACGCCAGATCGAAGGATTGTTCACCGTGATCGTGCGCTCCTTCATGGCGGCTTTGAACATCGTATTGATGATGAGGTCCAGGCGCATGCGTGGGCTGTAGCCGGAGATCGTGCCTTTACGCAGAGAGATGACCGAGAAATCCTTGTCGATCAACTGAATCACGGCCTGCTCTCCCTGCAGCTTGGAAATACCGTAGGGATAACTCGAGCTGGCAGGAGAGGTTTCGTCATAGAGCTTGTTTTCGGTGTAGCCGTACACTGAGCAGGAGCTCGCGTAAACATAGCGCTTCACGCCAGCCATCTTGGCGATGTAGCCGAGGTATGCCGGCGCCGCTGCGTTAAAAACGAAATTCTGGCTGGGCGAATACTCCGCCATGGGATCGTTGGAGAGCCCCGCCAGGAAAACAACTTCGTCGTAGGGCTCGAGATCCTCGACCGTAAGATGGAAGATGTCTTTGTTGAGCACGCCGGCTTGCCGCGGCAGTTGATTGCCGAACCAGAACAGGTCGACCACATCGACCTTGTAACCGCGCTCCAGCAGTTTAGGTATCAGGACTGAACCCAGGTATCCAGCGCCGCCTGCAACGAGTATTTTCATGATTAGCTCCGTAGTGAAACTGCTGGTTCGAGTTGTGAAGAATAGCGGAAGTTATCCGATTCCGGCGATGCCAGCCACTGCTCCAGAGTGCGGGCCACGCGGTCTTTGTCGGAAACAATAACGTCTTGCAGAGGCCACTTGATGCCGATCGCCGGGTCATTCCAGCGAATCCCAGCCTCACCCTTGTTGTTGTAGATCCCGGTGCACTTGTATTGAATCTCGGTCACGTCGGAGAGCGAGCAAAACCCGCGGGCAAAACCCGCGGGAGCGAATACTTGCCGCCGGTTTTCCGCCGAGGCCTCAACCCCTACCCATTGGCCGAGCGTGGGCGACCCTTTCCGAATATCCACCGCGACCAGAAAAGCGCTGCCCACGGTGACTCTCATCAGTTTTGCCATCGCGGGATGCCACTGGAAGTGCAGCCCCCGAACCACTCCCTTGACTGAGCGCGAGTGGTTGTCCTGCACATACTCGATTGGCAAACCGTGCGCCTCGAATTGGTCGGCGCGAAAGGTCTCAGTGAAGAAACCGCGGCTGTCCTGAAAAATATCCGGAACCAATACAACTACATCTTCCAGATGCCGGGACTCGATTCTTATATCCATAGGGATGTAGGGCCTGTTTTTGTAATGAATGTATTACTGCATTTTGCGCAAGCTAGTTTAGAACTGACGGCGGTCGAAACAGGGGAGGAGCACTCAGACTGCCAGCAATATAGCGCGTTCGCACCCAATGTTGCAATGGTCTTGAAGTTGTAAACCCGAAATTTCAAGCCGTGTGCAACTTCTTGCAGTCGGACGGAAAAAAGGCCGCGGCATCCGCGGCCAGGGCCGTGCGTCACTCCATCTACTGTTGGTCGAGACTTCCATCCAGCGCCGGATCTACTCCATGCACCCATGCCTTCTGCGGAGACACAACGTACAAACGGTAGTCCTGCGTGCCTGCGCTGGTGGTCAGTTCGATGGTTCCGGTTCCCGAAGAGTTCAGATCGTAGATGTAGTACGGATTGCTGATCACCTCGCTCACGAAGCTGGTGCCCTGCACGCTATCGGCGATTCCAGCGATGTTGCCGGTTCCATCCATGGTCAGCCACAACAGGCTCAGCGTATCGTTCGCGATCGGGTCGAAGGCGTGCAGCACATAAGATCCTGTGAGTGATGCCTCACTGAATGCCTGGCTGGCTTGCAGATCGGCTTCTCCTACAAGAGGGTTATCGCTCGCGCTGTAGTCCTGCAGCAAAAACATTTTACCCGGCGAGATCATATAGAACACATACGTTCTCTCGTCGTTACAACTGGTTGGTGTGGCGCAGTCCTGGGTGGTGAAGCTTCCACGGCCGTTGGCGTATTGGCCCAACACGTATGTTCCGGTCACCTCGAATCCGCCGCTAATGCCAACATTGCTTCGGGTTCCGGTGACGGCACTGACATCGTCAAACGTGTATTCGCCGAAGTCCGCGAATTCGACATTCGGAATGCTTCCTCCGGTCGGTGCGGTAATCGGTTCGCCGATGACGAAAGGATAGCTGCCGCCCATGGTGGCTGCGCTAAAGGTCATGCTGTCCTGCAGCAGGGCCAAACCGGCAATTGCATCCGCCGGAGACGGATCAATCGCCAGGAAGTTCAGCCGGGTCGCGTCGACCACGTAAATGACGAAGTCGGCCGATCCTGCCGCGGTTGTGAGCGTCAGCGTGCCTCTTCCGTTCGTACCCACGGTATAGGCAGACTGGACCAAAGGCACGTACTGCTGAATCGTGCCGTAATCGTTGACGTCCTCGAGTCCGCTGCTGATGACGCCAGCGCCGTTGGCGGTGAACAAGCCAAGTTCACCAACCGGCTCGGAGGTGGTGGCCGAATTTCCCGCGCCAATTCCCGAAGCGCGGAATACGTACGCCCCCGAGATGGCGGATTGGGTGAACGCTGCGGTATTCTGCATGACCAACGCTCCCTTGGCCACTCCCAGACCGTCCGACTCGATGATGCTGCCCGTGTTGCCCCCCGCAGTCAGAATCACGCGCAAAGAAATGCCAGAAGGATGGCAGCTATTGGGGTTGAAAGTGATGCTGCCCCGTCCATCGGGATAGATGACGTATTTTCCGGTAACGGACACATTCTGCAGAACTCCGCTTCCGGTATTCGAGTCTTCCACGCCCGTGATATTTCCGTTGCCATCAGCAGTCACGGTGCCGGCGAAATAGGTGGGTCCGCGGGTGTCGGCTGCACCAAGTGTGAAAGCGTAATTGCCGGAGAAGTTCGCGTAAACGCTGTTGACGACGTTCAACGCAGTGGTCGCAGTCATGCCACCTGCTGCGGCCGTAATAGTCGCCGGTCCTGCGGCCGCGCCCGTGGCCACGCCGGCGCTGTTGATTGTGGCACTCACGGCGTTTGACGAACTCCAGTTCGCGCTGGCGGTCAGGTTTTGCGTGCTGCCATCGCTATAACTGCCGATTACCTGAAACTGCTGCGCGCCGCCGATCACAACCGCTGGCCCGGCCGGACTCAATGATAGGGAGACTAGAACTACCGGCTTTGCCATCACGTTCAGAGTGGTAGAGCCGGAAATGGAGCTGGAGGTAGCGATGACATTGGCCTGGCCCGCGGCTACACCGGTTGCCATGCCGCCGCTGGCAATGCTCGCGATCGTGCTCGCAGATGTGCTCCAAACCGCACTCGTAGTGAGATTCCTCGAGCTGCCGTCACTATAGTTTCCCGTCGCCGTGAATTGCTGCTCGGCCCCCGCCGTGATTGAGCTTCCGCTCGGAGTCACCGCAATCGATACCAGGTAAGGGGTGGAAGTTTGCGTATTAGCGTTTGCACTGGTTCCGTTGCCGCCACAGCCCGCCAACCCAAACAGCGATACCACCGTAAGCAACCACAAGCCAGTCTTAAAGCGCATGCGCTCAAGCTCCAAAGGAATATGTGTGGGGAGGTCGCATCGCAGGTTTTGCTCGTGGGGGAACCTTGATGAGGGGGTAACTTACACCACTGCAACTCGCCTGCCAATGGCACGAATGTGGCACTACGTATTTTCAGTTACTTACGCGCATCGTCTTCGCAATAAAGTGCACAGTGTTGCACATATCCAACAGGTTGAACGGGAATGGTTCGTTCGACCCTCAACGCCTGACCCAGTCATCCGAGCACTCTGTTTCGGCACACTGGTACGAGAGCGTGCCCTCAGTGGAACCGAAAGACATTCTCGCACACACTGCTACGGGCCCAAGAGTTTATCTTTTGACATCCTGCCCCGCCAATAGTACAAAGGGGAACAGCGATTTTTGGTTTGATCCGCCGCCCGACGATCTGCTTATGGTCCCCCTGCAACTCTAATGTTTCGCAAACCAAAGAGGAGATCCGTTTCGACCAACCCCGACGGAATTGTTGCGTGCTTTCGCAACCAGCGGCAACTAGTTTCAAGAAAGCGGGTTACCATCGGGAAGGGTAAGGCAACCATGGGCAGGAATCGTCTTGCGATCACTCTAATTGCGGCTCTTGCCTTGGTCTTCTGCGCGAGTGCTGCCAAGTCCCAGCCCATTACCACCTTCGCGGGCGGTGGTGACCCGACTGGGCAGGCGAATACCATTCCGGTTGGCTTTCCGTGGACCATGATCCAGGATACTTCCGGCAACAAGTACATTGTGGACAACCATTCCAACCGTATCTTTAGAGTGGATACCAGCGGGAACCTGACCGTGATTGCCGGCAACACCGGTGACGGACTCGAGATCAGCAGCACCCCCCTTCTAGCTCTCGGTACTTCGTTGAGCTTTCCTCAAGGCATTGCGCTCGAGAGTACGAACGGGGCGCTCTATCTCGCCGACGACGGCAACAATCAGATTCGGGCGATAAACACGAACGCGACGGGGTCGATTACATTGTTTCCGAGCGCGGCAACCCCGCTCGTGGTCCCGGCGGGATACATCGCCGATGTCGCCGGCTCCGTGGGCGGCTCAGGTTGCTTAGTCTCTCTTACTCCAACCTGCGGTGACAACCAGTTTGCCCCCGCCGATGCTGAGCTAACCTATCCCGCTGGCGTAGCCGTCGACGGATCGGGGAATATCATCATTGCCGACACCGCCGACAATGTGATTCGTGAGGTCGCGCACGACACTGGCATTATCACCAAAATATCGGGAACCTACTGCAACTTCAACTGCACCGGCGGGGGCGATGGGGGCCCGGCTTCCGCCGCGAGTTTCAACAACCCCGGCGCGGTTGCGCTGGACTCGTTGGGAAACATCTATATCGCCGACTCGGCCGACCACGCCATCCGCGTAATAAACACCACGACCAGCCCTCTTTCTTTGTTCGGCGGCACACTCACCATCGCCCCGGGAGACATTAAGACAGTGGCCGGCACCTTTGGCAGCGCTTGCGCGTCAGGAGGCTCGCCTTGCGGCGATACTGGCCCATCGACCAGCGCCTTCCTCAATCTTCCCACCGGAGTTCTGGTAGATGCCAACCAGAATATCTATATTGCCGACACCGGCAACCAGGTGGTGCGTATTGTCAGCGGAAGCACGGGAATTATTACCTTGCTCGCGGGATCTTACTTTAGCCCTTGCAATCCGTCCTCGACCCAAGCTCTCTGCGGCGACGGGGGCGCGGCGAATGTCGCGGCACTGGATAAACCGACCGGGATCATGGTCGATCCCAGCGGCAATGTCTTTATCGCGGACGAACTCGATTCCGCCGTTCGGGAAGTAGTTGGCGGCGCGGGAGGGAACATTACGACCTTCGCCGGTCTTCTATTTAATCGCGGCTACTACGGAGATGGCGGCCCGGCAACCGGTGCGGAGCTCGAAAATCCGATAGGGGTTGGGACCGACAGCTCAGGAGACGTGTTCATTGCTGATCCACCGTCGAATTTAGTGCGCAAAGTCGACGCCGCCGGGACGATCTCTACGGTCGCCGGTTCTCTCACTTCCTGCGCGCCTGCCGGGGGGCCTCCGTGCGGTGACGGCGGCCCAGCCACTGCCGCACACCTGTGGGCGCCGGCGGATGTTTTCGCCGACAGCGCGGGTAACATCTACATAGCCGATACGTCTGACAACGCCATTCGCAAGATTGACGCCCAGACCGGTAACATATCCACTGTCGCCGGCGATGACACTACTTTCCTGGCTGGCTTTGCCGGTGACGGCGGGCCCGCAACCAGCGCCCTCCTCCACGGACCGTCCGGCGTATACGTGGACTCGAGCGGCAACATCTTCATCTCGGACACCCTCAATAATCGTATCCGCGAAGTCACCGCCAGTACCGGCGTCATCACGACCGTTGCCGGAAACGGAACCGCGGGTTACGCAGGCGATGGTGGCGCGGCAACCACCGCAGAGCTGAACAATCCCTCAGGCGTATTTGTCGACGCGGCCGGAAACATTTACATCGCAGACGGTACCGACACAGTTAGTAACAACGTCGTTCGCATGGTCGACACCGCCGGGAACATCTCGACCGTGGCCGGAGATGTTGCAAAGGGCGGAACCTACTCCGGCGACGGTGGTCCTGCCACGCAAGCGGGGCTCTGGGGCCCATGGGGCGTGTTGGTCGATTACCTGGGAGACCTTTTTATTTCCGACTCTCAGAATGGCGCAATCCGCGTGGTCAACCTTTCAACCACAACCAACATGGTGGGCGTACAAAACATCGCCCCCGGAGAGATTGAGACCGTGGCTGGGATGGGGCCAGAGAGCGGTTTCTCCGGCGACAGCGGGCCGGCATTGCAAGCCCTAATACATGAACCCTTGGGCATGCGCAGCGATTCAGGCGGCAATTTATATTTCGCCGATCGTTTGAACTGGCGCGTGCGGAAGGTTGCAGGGATCGTCCCAACGCCTCCCGCGAACTTCACCATAGGAGCCGCAGCCCTGTCACCCTCGGCGACCGTCAGCCCTGGCGGTTCCGCCACTTCCACCATTACGATTACTTCCGTGAACGGTTTTAGCGCGGCGGTGGCTCTGTCCTGTTCCGTATCACCTTATCAACCCGGCGCGCCAGCTTGCACCATCACATCACCGGTGACCCCGCCGGCCGGAGGGATGGTAACGTCGACTTTGAACGTGACCACCACGGGAGCTTCATCGCTCGCCCGCCCACCGCTTACCCGCCCACTGAACGACCGGCGATACGTGCCTCTCTATGCCGTATGGCTATTGCTCCCTGCCATGCTGCTGAGCACTGCGGCGCAGCGCGCACCGGGCCGAAGAAAACTGCTGGGCTATTTCCCCACTTTTTTCGCGCTGACGGCCTGTCTCTTCCTGGCAGCATGCGCCAGTAACAGTGGGTCCGGGAGCGGCGGTAACAGCGGAACGCCCGCGGGCACTTATACGGTCACGGTCGGCGCTAACGCCGTAGACTTCAACACTCAAACCACGACCCTAACTCTGATCGTGCAGTAATGTTCAGCAACCTCGGCGGTGTTTTTGGCCGGGTACCCTGAGCGTCACGCTCGTCTCGTCTATAATTTACGGGTGTTCAGGAGTTCCACTATGAGGAAAGCTCTGCTGGCTTGCGCCGTTCTATTGGTCAGCGTCGCCATGGTCCAGTTCGTCTCGGCGGCCGGCAACTTGACGCTGTATGGATACGTCAGCGACACCAAATGCGCAGCAAAGGGTGCAACCGAGAGCCATCGCGACTGCATGGAGCAGTGCCTGGCGAAAGGTGCCGGCGTTGTCCTGGTTACGGATGACAATCATCACATCATCCGTATCGACAATCCTGAAGCGGTTAAGGGACACTACGCCCACCGCGTCGCCTTGGACGGATACATGAACGGCGACCTCTTTCACGTGACCAGCGTTCGAATCATTTGAGCCGAATCCTGCGAAGTTTTGGAGTCCTGGATTTACCCTACGCTAACAGTGTTTTGACGCTCGGCTTGACCGAGTCCAAGATTGTTCACCGCGGTTTCCGTAATCGCGGCCCCAATTGCCAGCGAGGCCGTGGCAGCGGGCGAGGGAACATTCAGAACGTGCAGCATCCTGCCCGACGGCACAAACCGGAAATCATCCACCAGGGCTCCATTGCGTCCAAGGGCCTGGGCGCGCACTCCCGAACCGCCGGGAACCAGGTCTTGTTCGCGCACCTCCGGAACCAGCCGCTGCAAGGCGCGGACGAACGCCGGCTTCGAAAAAGACCGGTGAAACTCGTCGAGTCCGCTCCGCCAATGCTTCGCCGCCATCCGCCAGAATCCCGGAAATGCGAGCGATGAAGCCAGGTCGCGCAGATTGAGGTCGGTTCGCCGGTAGCCTTCGCGGCGAAAGGCGAGAACGGCGTTGGGACCGGCGTCTACGCTGCCGGTGATCCGGCGGGTGAAGTGAACGCCAAGAAACGGAAACTGCGGATCAGGCACTGGATAGATAAGCCCACGCACCAGCGTCGATCGCTCGGGAATGAGATCGTAGTACTCTCCGCGAAAGGGAACGATGATTACGTCCGGTTCTTCGCCCGCCATCCGGCTGATGCGGTCGCTGAAAAGCCCGGCACAGTTAATCAGAAAGCTCGCCGAGAACGCTCCGCGACTGGTTTCAACCACGCTCCCATCCCCGCCCCCCTTCAGGCCCGGCTTTAATCCTATGACGGCCGTCGACGTGAGAATCGTGCCGCCCTGCGCGCCAATCAGTTCGGCGTACTTTTCACAGACTGCTGCATAGTCTGTAATTCCAGTAGAAGGTACGACCAGTGCCCGCAACCCGCTGGCGTGCGGTTCGATCTCGCGCAACTCACTCTTGCCGATGGCGCGAACTCCGCTCAGTCCATTGGCCTCGCCCCGGCGCCGCAATTCTTCCAGGCGCGGAAACTCTTCTTCCTGCGTGGCCACGATGACTTTTCCGCAGACCTCATACGGGATGCCGTGCGCGCGGCAAAACTCAATCATGGCGCGCGCCCCCTCCACGCACAACTTCGCTTTCAACGATCCCGGTTTGTAGTAAATTCCAGAATGAATAACGCCGCTGTTGTGGCCGCTCTGGTGCCGGCCGACTCGGTCTTCTTTCTCCAGCAACAGTAATCGAAGAGCTGGGAAGCGCTTGGTGATCGCCAGCGCGACGGCGAGGCCGACAATGCCCCCGCCGACAATAATGAGGTCGTGGTGTGAATCGGTCATGCTCGCCTATCATACCGCGACACTTCTCTTGTTTCAGAGCATTGGCGCTGATTTCCGACACTACTGGCTTACGACCAGGCTTACGGGCGAAGCCGCGTGACTCAGTGGCCCCGACGTGCCTGTCACGGTGATGGTGTAGGTGCCGGGTTGTGTGCCTTGCTGGCCGCCGCCCCCACCGTTCCCCGTCCCGCCGGCACAGGACACGAGCGTGAACGCCAGCAGGAACAAGCCCAGCAGGGAAGCCAGCCCACGCAACTTCGCGCATTTTCTGCTTAGCGTCCCCATGAGGGCGATCGCAGGCAGGGCCAACCATAAGGCAGAGAAGATCACTGCGTGCCCCCGCGTTTGCGGAGACAAACTCGCCGAACTGGACGTGGTGGTTATCATCAAAACCACTGCGGCCGAGCTGCTGCCCGGAGTCACCGAATCGGGAGTGAAGCTGCACAGTGAGACTGCGGGAGTGCCCGAACACGACAGGCTAACCGCGCCGCCGAAGGACGCGCCGACCGGCAGAACGCTGAAGTTGTAGCTGGCCGATTGCCCTGAATTGATGGTTTGAGTCGCCGGCGTGAGCGCACCAAGCGTGAAATCCTGAATCACCGTCAACGGCAATGTCAGGCTCTGACTGGGCTCTCCCGAGGAGTCGGTCACGGTCAAATTAATGTTGTAGGGATTTGAGGGCTCCGGGGCCGCGCTGTCCGGAATATTCACCGTCAGCGTCAGCGCAGCGGCGGTCCCAGCGCCGATCGGTATCGGATTCCCGGGAGCGATTGAGCACTGACCCGCGAGGGAGCCGGTATTGCAGGTCGCATTGACGTTGCCACCGTAATTAGGCGCCAGAGATACTGTTGCGGCCTGCTGAGATCCGGCGTCTGCAGTGGCCGAGAAGGGCTGGGCTACCGCGAGCTGAAAACTGTTTACCATCACGGTGAGCGCCAGCGTCCAGGCGTGGCTCGGTTCGCCGGTGACATCTTGCGTGGTGAGTTCGATGTTGTAGGGGCCGGGCGCGGCATTGTTCGGAACGTTAATGGTGGCAGTCAGAGCCACAACGGCCCCGCTGCCGATCGAGATCGGGTTCGGCGGAGCGAGCGTGCATTGCGCTCCAGCCAGCGCCGACGCATCACAGGTGGCGTTGACTTGGCCGCTGTAGGAGTACAAGGAAGTGAAAGTGAGATTTGCCGCGACCTGCCCGCCGGGAGCGGCGGAAAGCGTTTGCGGCCCCGCAATCGCGTAGTCGCCAACGCCGAAAGGAACTGCCAGAGTTTTCGAAATCGAGCCAGACGTTCCCAGCACGGAGATCTGGTAACTGCCCGCTGTGAAGCTGGTCCCGTTGATGGTCAGAGTGACCGTTGTGGGGAACGAGCTCACTGAAGCAGGACTGACGCTGCAACTGGCGGTGCCGAAAGTTGTTTCGCAGCTCAATCCGACGGTGCCGGTGAAGCCATCCTGAGGAGAGATCGTGATCGGGCCGGTGGTGCCCGTACTGCCGGCTTTTACGTTAGGGAAGGCGGTCGGTTCACTCAGAACGAAAGTGGGATTTAGAACCACATTCGCGACGAACGAGGGAGGTAAAGGCGCGGGGCCGTCGGAGGTGGTTGCTTGCAACGTGACCTCATGGTCGCCCACGGCTGTGCCCGCGGGAACGGTCACCGTAGCCGTCATGCTGACCGGTGAGCCGGTGGCTACGCCGACGGTTGCGCTGGGGGTGAACGCACAGGTCGCGCCCGAAATCGCGGGAGTGAAACCGCAGCTCAGGGTTACGCTCTGATTGAATGTACCTTGGGCGGTCACTTGAAAACTCACCGGAGGGGAAGTTGCGCCGCGAGGCTCGGTCACAGTTCCGGGGGAAGGCGCGGTCAGACTCAGGGTCACCACGTGCAAAGTAAGAGCGGCGAGGTGAGTCGTATCATTCGGATCGGAACCTGCGCCTTGAACGTTGAAGTTGTAGTCGGCGACGCTGCTGGTACCTGCGTTCACCGTGAACCCAGCCCCGGTGTAAGTCGGAGTCAAGCTCGGGGGGTTCGCAGTACACGGGCTGGGAGGACTCGACGTGCCCGCCGTGCAGCTCAGCTCAACCGGATTGTTGTATCCGTCCTCTGCGGTTAAGGCGCCATTGAAGGTGGCCTGGTATCCGGCGAAGACAGTGAGCGGCGTGTTCGCAACCGCGATTTGAAAGTCGGGGACCGCCAGCAGATTGAACTGCCACACGCCGCGTCCGTATGTGGAGGCGCGCAAAAGCTTCTGGCCGCCGGAGTTGAACAGCGCGAGCGCAGTTACGGCGACGTTAGGCAGGAACCCAATTTCCGTGGGGCTGGGAATCGGGCCTACCTCGGTCCAGGCAGCGCTTGACGTGGTGCTCTCGAATACTCCAACGTCGGTGCCCACATAAACAATGTGCGCGCTCGGATCGATGACGACTGCGTTTGCAGGCGAGTCGGGAAGCGGCCCCACGCCGCCGAAGCCGGTCCAATCCGTCCAGGTGCTGCCCGCATTCGTGGTCCGCCACACGTGTCCTGGTCCCCCGGTAAAACCCATCACCGTGACATAAGCAGTGTTCCCCGTGGGGTCCGACGTATCGATCGCGACGCCGGAAATTGGAAACTGGCTGGGGTTGATGCTTGCGCCGCCGGGCCCGTTCAGAGTCACGTTCGAGAACGTCGAGCTCACTCCTGAAACCGCAATGGCGTTTGTCGTGACCCAGACGTTTCCCCCGACCGGCGTAGAGAGATCGTTCGGGCCAGGGCCGTCGGTGGTGGCATAGATCACCTGCGATCCGCTAGCATTAATGGAGCCTCCGGCAGCCAAAGCTCGAACCACATTGACTTCAGTCCCCGCGCAGGTTCCAATGCCCAGCGTATCGAAATTAGGGCTTAACACGGTAAATGTGCCGCCCAATCGCGGCCCGCTCCATACTCGGCAGGTTCCCACCAGCAGCGAGATCGTCGACTGCGGATCGAGAATGTAAGGGAAGTAAAAAGCCCCGTCGTCGCCTCCCACGCTGCTGCTGCTAACTACGACGTTATCGTTGAAGATGGAATCCGTACAGCTCACGCCGGACGAACACTCCTGGATATTCAGCGTGCCCCCTCCCGTGTCCGGGTTCGAGGCAAACCAGTTGTTGGTGTTGGGATCGATAGCGTTGTAGCCGCCGTCGCCGCTCAATACATTTCCCCAGTTCGTGCTGGTTGTAGCGGCCGCGGTTGCCGGAGAGCCGTTATCTTGCGCGCCTGCCAACAGCGTGTTGGGGTCAGTCGTGTTTTGGGAGAAGCTGACGAACTGCGTCATGGAACCCAGGTTCTGATTGAGATCGTCGAATAGATTCGTGCCTGAGCACGAACCCGTGGCGAGTCCGGTGAATCCGTTCAGCGCGCGATAGATTCCTCCGTCATTGGCGAAGTACATTAAGTCGGCGCCGGAGGTCGGAATCGTGTAAGCCAGCGCGTGCTGGCCGGGATGGACGTGCGCGAGAGCCCCAAGCGGATCGCATCCATACGCGTGGGTCAGATTGATGAACGGAGTGCTGGCGCATGTTGGGTTGATCGAGCTGATCGAACATTTGTAGAGGTTGATCGCGCCGGCGTAGAGGTCAGTCGCCGCAGTCCCGTTGGGAACGGCTAGAAGATCGAGATCGGAGAAACCCTCCTCGACGCCGCAGCCGTTGCTATCTCCGCAGTTGATGATGCCGCTGTCGCTGATCTGCGTCCACGAGACGCCGGAGTTTTTGCTCTGCCAAATTCCTTGATCGACCGGATTGTCGCTGGAGTCCTGCGAGACGAACCATGCATACATTTCATTGCGTCCCGGCACGACCGTGATTTCCGCGCGATAGATGGGGCAGGTTGTCGCGTAGTTCTGCGGGCATGCCGCCGCACTCAACAGCCCCGCGGCGCCCGGCTGATTGGCCAGGAGTGTCCAGGTCAGGCCGTCGGGCGAAGAGTAAAAGCCGTGATAGCGCAGCGCGGCGAAAAACAATCCTGCGGCTGCGTTATACACCACCGAAGTTGCCGAAGTCGCCTCGCTGGCCCCAGAAAAGAGCGCGTCGTAAGTCCAGGTCTGCCCGGCGTCGGCGGAAGTGTAAAGTCCGCGGTAAGTATTGCTGGTCAGCGCTCCGTCGGTTACGCCCTCCGAAGTTGCGGCCATGGCCGCGACAACCGTGCTTGTATTGGCTGTGCTGAAGGCCATTCGCGTGGCGCCCAGCCCGCTGAATGAGAGAGCATCGCCGTTCGCAGCGGGGATCAACGTCCAGGTGTTGCCGCCATCGGCGGAGCGCAGCATGCCCAGCCCAAAATACGAGTCGGCGGAATTGTCAGCTTCGCCCGTGCCCACCAGAATCACGCTCTGTGCCGGATCTGAATTTCCCGGCTGAATTGCAATCGAGCCGATCGAAAGCGTTGCCTGATCATCGGTGACCGCAGTCCAGGTCACGTCGTTGGCGATGCTGTTCGCCGCGTTGGTCGATTGCCACACTCCCCCCTGCGCTCCGCCAATGTAGAGTGTGTTCCCGCTGGGATCCGCGGGATCAATCGCCACCGCCGTCGCTCGTCCCGAAACCTGGTTGTAGTTCTGAAATCCGTCGCCCGTCGCGTCGGAAGCCAGCGGCACCGGGCCCAAAGGCATCCATCCGCCGGAGGATTGCGCTGACTGTGAGTTGGAGTGAGCTGCGCGAAAGCGAGCCAGTCGCACAGTTCGTGCCTGCATCTTCGCTTGATAGGCTCGGCGCCGCAGTTCGGCGGAAGATTTTCCCGGAACTACACGGCCGTGCAAGAACCATTCCGAGCGTTGCTTCACAGCATCGGCATCCGCATCGGCGATCGGCATCCCCTGCTTAGCTTTCCTGGCTTCTTGCGCCTCCGTGATCCCTATCAACGAAAATGGCAAGAGAACGAGCAGGGAAGCGCGAACTGCGCGGCGGAACCTGGGAAGGACCATAGGCAGCGACTGAGAGGAGTATGGGAGCGTAGCGGAGCGCGGTCAAAACAAAAAACGTCTAAATGCGCCCTGCGGACCGTTTCGGGAAGTAGGAAGGACAGCGCCGTCCCTGTACAATTTCCAACGGATTGTTGTGTTGACTTCCATTGTGAACGTTTCGAGGTGCCCTCCGATGTCGAGGCGACGTTTCGTATCCCTTGTCCTGATTGCTTTCCTGGCGCTAGCCTCCGGCGTTTCGATTCTGGGAGCCGCGGCTGCCGGCCGCGAGATCAACGTGGCCGCAGCGGCCGACTTGAGTTCCGCACTGCAAGAGGTTGCCAATAACTACGAAAAGCGCGCCGGCGTTACGGTGAAGCTCTCCTTCGGAGCCTCCGGCGCGCTGACTCAGCAGATTCAGAATGGTGCGCCCTTCGACGTTTTCTTTTCGGCTGATATGGATTATCCCCGGCAGTTGATCGCGGGCGGCCAGGCCGAAGGCGCGACGCTGTATCGCTATGCCGTGGGGCGGTTGGTGCTGTGGGTTCCGATAGATTCGCCGCTCGACGTCGAACACAAGGGTATTGAGGTGCTGCTCAATCCTTCGGTAAAGAAGATTTCAATCGGGAATCCGCAACATGCTCCGTATGGCCGCGCTGCGGCCGCAACGTTGAAGCATTATGGTCTCTATGAAAAGGTGAGCGACCGGCTGGTGCTGGGAGAGAACATTGCGCAGGCGGCGCAGTTTGTGGAATCCGGCAATGCGCAGGTCGGGTTCGTTGCCCTGGCTCATGCGATAGCACCCGCGATGCAGGGCAAAGGAAAATACTGGGTGGTTCCGGCCGACGCATACCCGCCGCTCGATCAAGGTGTAGTGTTGATTTCGCACTCGCCCCGCCAGCAGGACGCGGCGGCATTTCTGGAATATGTGAAGTCCGCGGAAGCTGCTGCCGTGCTGCGGCGCTACGGGTTCAGCTTGCCCTAGCTGTTTGTAGTCCGGTTTTTCCATGCGTTCGCTGGCACGAGGACTTTATGAAATGGTGCTGCACCGTGTTCCAAGGTTGGTTCGAGCAAGCTGGCGAGAGGGGACTCGGCGTCTTTGCGTCGACGCAGGGCAATTCGGAGCCTGCGTTTATTCTCCAGTATCGCGCGTTGGATCCCGGCGTCCCGGTCCCGCGAACAGACTCCCCGTTGTCCTCCGTGTCGGATGTGCACATTCACTTCTGTCCATGGTGCGGTTCTGATTTAAGAAAATGGTACCGGGGCAACCTTCGGGAACTCGACCGTTCTGAGTTGAGAGTCTCCTTTTAGTGAATCTTGGAGAGTTGGGCCAGAAAAATGTCCATCGATTGGCAGGCATTTCGACTCACGACAGAATTGGCGGTAGCGGTGTCTGCCATCCTTGTTGTGATCGGCCTGCCTCTGGCCTACTGGATCGCATTTTCGCGCCTGCGCTGGAAGTTTCTCGTCGAGGCTATGGTCGCCCTGCCTATCGTGTTGCCGCCGACCGTGCTCGGATTTTATGTGCTCGTCGCGCTCGGTTCCCGCAGTCCGCTGGGACGCTGGTGGCAGTCTTTGACTGGCCATACTCTGGCGTTCACCTTCACCGGGCTGGTGATCGGCTCCATCCTCTATAGCCTGCCTTTCGCGGTGCAGCCCTTCACTACTTCTTTTTCGTCGGTCGATCGCAAACTGCTTGCAGCCTCGGCCACACTGGGAGCGTCGCCATTGCGCACCTTCTTCCGCGTCGTGGTCCCGCTTTCCGTGCCGGGCCTGGTCACCGGCGTGGCCCTGGCCTTTGCTCACACCATGGGCGAGTTCGGAGTCGTGCTGATGGTGGGCGGCAATATTCCCGGCGTGACCCGCACCGTCTCCATCGGCATTTACGATCAAGTACAGGCCTCTGACTATGCCTCGGCCAATGCCATGGCGTTGCTGTTGCTCGTCTTCTGCTTCGCCGTGCTGACGGTGGTCTACGGACTGCACCAGAGAAGGGTGGGTCAGAGATCTTGGATGATCGGTCCGGTTAGGTAGACGAGAATCGATGCCCACCCCCACCGATTCAAGATCGTCGCATCCGATTCTGGCCGCACGCATTCGCAAAAGCTTTTCTTCCCCTGAGCGTGAGTTTGCTCTTGTAGTGGAGTTCAGCGCAGCGCCGGGATTCACCATCCTCTTCGGCGCTTCGGGAGCGGGAAAAACCACATTGCTCGATTGCGTAGCCGGACTCACCGCTCCGGACGCCGGCAGAATCTCGGTGGGTGAACGCGTCTTATTCGACGCCGATTCCCGAAGCGACATTCCCGTGGCCAAGCGCGGCGTGGGATATGTTCTGCAGGATCTTGCACTCTTTCCCCACCTGACAGTCGAGCAGAATATTGAATACGGCCTTGCCCACCTGCCACGGTCCGTGCGCGAACAGCGAACCGCGGCCATACTGCACGAGTTCCGCATCGACCACCTGCGCCGGCAACGGCCTGCACAAGTTTCTGGCGGAGAGCGCCAGCGTGTGGCCCTGGCACGAACTCTGGTGACCGATCCCTGCGTTCTGTTGCTCGACGAACCTCTTGCCGCTCTCGACGTCACAACCAAGTCAAAGATCCTCGACGATCTCCGGCGCTGGAATCAGGCCCACCGCATTCCGATTCTGTATGTCACGCACAGCCGCGAAGAGGTGCTGGCGCTGGGCGAACGCGTACTCGTGCTGGAAAAGGGCCGCATTATCGCGCAGGGCACGCCGCATGAAGTGCTGCGCGCTCCGCTTCAGGAATCCGTGGCGCAGCTCGCGGGCTTTGAAAACATCTTCGACGCCACGGTTGAATCGATCCACGAAGACCGCGGCACCATGCTGTGCCGTCTCGCCGAGGCCGAAGCTGGTAGCGGCGTTCTGCTGGAAACACCCTTGATACGCGCCGAAACCGGCTCGCGGCTGCGCGTCGGGATTCGTGCCGGCGACATCCTGCTGGCCATTCATCCGCCGACCGGTCTAAGTGCACGCAATGTGATTCCGGGGAAGCTGATGTCACTGGAACAACGCGACGTGATTGTTTCCGCGCGGGTAAACTGTGGAATAGAGGTGGAAGTTCACTTGACACTGGCCGCTAGAGACTCGCTCCATCTCATGCCCGGCAAAGAAGTATGGTTGGTTATCAAAACCCACTCGTGCCACCTGATGCAACGTTGAGTGCCGGAAGCTTCTCGATTTCCTTTTGACGAACTTTTTAATTTCAGCGGTATTTCCGCCTCTGTCGCAGCGGATCATGCTTCCTAGCGGCATCGGTAAGGCCTACACCCCGACCCTCGTCGGAACTGACGGCACGGTGTACGGCATCAACAACGCGATGTTAAGCGCTATCGGAAGGTAGGTTGTGGAATCGGAGCCTGAAACTGGAATCCGGCAGGCGCCGTTCCTGCGTTTTCGATGCGCTCCATCTCTATCACCGCAATCCACTGTCCCTGCCGTTGCTCTGAAAACACAGCGCGGCCGCCGAGAATCTGCGCCGCCGCGGCCGGCGGCAGATCGCGGTGAAAGCCGAAAAAGCGAGTCTTTAATTCCGTCCACATCCGCCAATCATCCCAGCGCGCGGGCCCAGACGCGTATTTCGTCGAAAAGACCAGAGCGACCTCATAATTCCGAAAGTCGGCTGCGGATAAAATTTCATCCAGCGAGAAGTCTTCGATCCGCACCACCTGCATCGGCCGTGTAATATACCCAAGCCAGGGGCGCGTTATTTCGTCCGACGCCGGCCACGCCGTGAGTACCCGTGCCATGGGGTAGCGAGCTTCCAGAAATCTCTCGCCATCCTCATGCAGCACAATGTAATCGCGATAGGCGAGATTGTCTTCGGGCGAGAATCCATACGGCGGATTCCAGAACCACCCGGCCACAAAGGCCAGCGCAACACAAGCAATCGCAATGCGCCAGTGAGTCAGTCTGCGCCAGAGCGTCGAAACAGAAACGATGATGATGAGAGGAACGGCCGGCAGCATGTAGCGAGCCAGAACCGCGCCTCCAATCAACGCCATCGCCACCACGTAAGCCAGCACGACGACGTAGAAAATCATTTGTACAGGAATCGCGATCCGCGAGCGCTCGGAATCGGAATCGCGCTGGGGCGCCAACATCCACATCGCCGACAACGTCGCCAAAGTCAGAACCCACAAATGCAGATAGCCGAAGACCTGCCAGAACCTCAGGATGAAAGCCAGAAGAAAACGAACAGGATTCAGCGTAGCCGCCACGTTGTAACGGAAGAACTCCGGATTACCGAAGACGTAGCCAGTGCGCGTGTAGTGATACGCATACCAGGCGGCGAGCGGCAACGCCGGGAATACGAGCAACGCGAGGCGCTGCCCATTTCGCAAAAGATCGGGAAGGGCACGACTTCCAGTCGTGCCGATAGCGTGGAGGGCAGACGCGGGCTTTAGCCCCTGAGGTTTCGCCTCGCCATCCAGCCAAAGCTTCTTAGCCGAACTCTTGCGTGCCAACAGACCGGCGACCTCCCACCCCGCCAGCGCCAGCGGAGCGAGAATCGCGGTCTCCTTCGCCAGGGCCGCGAGTGTGAACCACATTACCGCTGCCTCGGTTTTTTCCTCCACGTACGCCGAGAGCGCCCAGAAGGTAAGCCCCGCGGCCGCCAGGTCTACCTGCGCCAGGGAGCTTTGCGCAAAGAAGACGGGGTACACCGCGGTGCAGATCGTGGAGGCGATGGCAACTTTCGTGTTAGCTACGCGCTCAGCCAGACGAAACACGCCGAGCAGCGAAAATGCAGCCACGACCAGCATGCCTGTCCGCGTGACCAACGGAGCAAACCCTACCAGCTTCCACCAGACGGCAATCCAGGCGAGGATCAGCGGCGGGTGCGCGTTCGACACCGTGGTATGCGGAATAACGCTTCCTGTCAGGAAAATGTCACGCGCAGCCGGAATGTAGTAGCCCGCCTCGTCCCAGAAGTAAGGCAACCGCAACAGCGGCAGGTGCAGCAGAAAAATGGATACAAAGATTACCGCGAACACCAGGGCCGGATAATCGCGTGACCACCGCGGTCCATCAGACCGGTAATCGTTCAGAATCTCCTCCGCGGTCGTCTAGTGGATTGGCCCTGCCGGAGTCATGCGCGGGTCTAGCTTGATCTCACCGAAGGCGCTCTCATAGCCGGACACATTCTGCTGCAAAAGCCCCAACAGTGCCTTGGCCTGTTGTGGGCTCAGGTAGATGCCCTGAAAATTACGGATTTCGACTTGATTTTCGCTCTGCTGTTGCAAAGTTCCGAAAACCATGAAGAAGTCCCAGACATTCACCCGCATCTGCACGCTGTTGGCGTAGGCTTCGCGGTAGTCGGGAGCATTCGTCAGCTTCACGTTCGGTTGTGATGGGACGCTCATAGAAGGGCAGTGTAATGACTTTAGGGGTAAGAAGGGAAGACATGCCAGTGGAAATCGCCGCGACGGCTGCCGCGATGCTGCCCCACCGACAAAAAATGTCACTCGGATGACCGGTTTCCGGCTTCGGAGGGTTGGGGAGCGTGTCGCAAAGGGTCATGACCATTAGCTACTTTGCTGAAACCAAAGGGGTTGTAGGATGTCATTACAAGGCTTGTCTGGCGTTCAAAGTGCGAGACTTGATGCAGTTCCAAATTGAATTTTTGTGGGTACTCTTATGAACCATAAGCCTGAAGATGGGGCCATTGAAGAAATCATTCTCCCCGAAAACCTGCTGCCCTTGGGCTCGGTGCTGAGCGAAGGCGTCACTCCGCTCGACGTGAGCATGGTCCTGGCAAAAGTGTTTCGCGTCCAGTACGCCGAGGTCGCACTGCTGCGCCTCGAAGGCGGCTTGCTCAAGTTTATTTTCCCGGAACACCTGTGCACCACTGGAGCCATTCCGATTTCCAGCAAGGCCGTAGCTGCCCACACTGCGCTGAGCAAGAAGGCTGAGATCTTCAACAACTTTGCGCGGGTCAAACACGCCAGCATCTTCGAGACGATCAAGCCTGTAGGAGCCGAAGTTGAGCAGTCAACTCAGCCCGCGCCCATCCAGAAGCTGATGTCGGTACCGATTCTCGATCA
>Ga0302326_10005672_pt1 | contig 28426 bp, 20 predicted proteins | sample Palsa_T0_3_FD_202264 | JGI IMG/M metagenome (GOLD analysis project Ga0302326, IMG submission 202264) | Peat permafrost microbial communities from Stordalen Mire near Abisko, Sweden - Palsa_T0_3 | ecosystem: Environmental > Terrestrial > Soil > Palsa > Peat permafrost | place: Sweden: Abisko... | reverse complement strand
GCGCCGGTACCGACATGCAGCAGTACATCGGAGCCGATTCCATAGATTGAATAAACCGGCGAGAGGCAAGATAAGGTCAGCAAAAGAACGCCGAACGAGGAGAGTTCACGACGCAGCTGATTACTTGCGTGGGAAATCGGCTCGACGGCAGGGATGATCTGCTGTAGCGGTGGTTGTTTTTTCACTCGCCTGTCGCCCATTAAACGTCGAGGCGTGAGCCGCAAGACGTACAGCAGCAGTATGGGGCTAAAAACCGCAAGCGAGTAGTGAGCGATCCTAAATGAGCCGAGACGCCGACGGCGCTCGGTTCGTTGAGGAGCGCTGGGGCAAAACTCAAAATCAACGACGGGGACGTCGACTTAGCGGACACTCACGGCCTGCCGCTGCGGCTCCACCAACGCCGAAAAGCGACGACCGACCATACGCCCTCGACGACGCCGAAGGGCCAAGCACCTTGCAGAAAACCATAAATGGATCCGAGCACGCACGAAAATCCGAAAGCAAGCGTCCACCAAGGCGAGCGATCTTCAAGGGCATAGCAGACGAGCATCGCGCAGACTGCGCATAGGCCAAAGGCGGTTAGCGGCTCCAATGACATATGATGTCGCAACTGAGCCATCGACGGATACTCGGATGCCGTGTCCCCACGTCGCAGCGGGCGCCCACTCAGTGCGATGAGGTGGACGCGCTGATTCCTCGAATCCTACACGCCCGTGCCGCCAACTGGCATCAGTAAGGCTTTGTCGCCACTGACAGACCGCGCCAATGGGTCTGCCAGGGCTGTTGAAGCCGCAAAAACTGCGATTCCTACAGCGTGTGAGGACTACACTCGCTATACGTTTTTCGCGCCGTCGACGTGGAAGGTTAACTTCATTTAATTTTTTGCTGGGTGTATCTGATTGACTCGCACCACGTTTGTAGCCGCTAGCGCGATCGCTTGCTGCTTCCTGCATCTTCGTGTCGTGAAACGCACGGCCACCTGGGTCCAGGAAACGCGGTACTTGGAGACCGTATGATCGAAGCAGAAGACGTACCGTCGGCACATCGCCGCGCCAGCCAACGCATGCGCTGGATCCTGGGGTCGGTGGCCGCGGTCCTGCTTATTCTCATCCTGGTACATGTGTTCAAACGCAAGCCAGCCGCGGGCGGTCCCGCACCGCAATTGGTCAAGGTCGCCCAGGCGACCCGAGGCGATATGCCGGAAACGCTATCCGAGCTTGGCACAGTCACGCCGATCGCCACCGTGACTGTGCTGCCGCAGTTGAGCGGCTATCTGACTGAAGTCGCTTACCAAGAAGGCCAGGATGTGACGAAGGGGCAATTCCTCGCTGAAATTGACCCGCGCCAGTACGAGATAGACCTGCAGCAGGCGCAGGCGGCGCTTCTGAAGGATCAGGCGACGCTCGATCAGGCCCGCGCCGATCTTGCGCGTTACGAGCAGCTGCGTGCACAAAAAGCCATCGCCGAGCAGACCGTCACCGACCAGGAGTTCCTGGTCAAACAGGACGAGGCTCAGGTCAAGTCCGATGAGGCGAATATTGCACAGTACAAGCTCGACCTGGTGTATTGCCACATTACGGCACCGGTCGCCGGCCGCGTTGGCCTGAGGTTGATCGATCCGGGAAACTACGTCACGGCCGCGAGCTCGCCCGGCATCGCCGTGATCACCACCATGAAACCGACGACGGTGGAATTCACTGTTGCTCAGAATGATCTCGACAAGGTTATCGAACGCAGCAACTCCGGCGCAAAGCTGCCAGTCACCGTCTATACGAGCGACAACACTCGCCAGATTGCCAGCGGCACGCTGTACGCGATCGGCAATCAGATGGCCACGAGCACTGGCACGGTCACGCTGCGCGCGAGCTTTCCCAACGATGACGAGGCGCTATTCCCCAACGAATTCGTGAACATCAAGTTACTCGTGGACACTCTGAGTCAGGCCGTGCTGGTACCCACCCCGGCGGTGCTCAGCGGGGCGCCGGGCAACTACGTCTACTTGGTCAACGCCGATGACTCGGTATCCGTGCGCAAGGTGACACTGGGACCAAGCGACGGCAACAACACCGCCATTCTCACCGGCCTTGCGGTCGGCGATACGGTCGTCATCGATGGCACCGACCGGCTCAGCGACAATGCCAAGATCAGCGTTGCTGCGCCAAACGCTACCTCCGGGACCGCGCCCGCTGCGCCGGGAGCACAGCCTGCCAAGAAGACAGGAAAGCCGTCCGCTAGTCCCGCGCCGGGCGCAGGCGTACGCACCAGCGGCTGAGTAGACGGCAACTCGCCGCGGCTCCATGAACGTTTCTCGCCTGTTCGTACTAAGGCCGGTAGCCACCTCGTTGCTCATGATTGCGCTCGTGTTGGTCGGCGTGGTCGCCGTGCGCTTCCTGCCGGTCTCCTCGCTGCCGGACGTCGATTATCCGACCATCCAGGTGCAGACTTTCTACCCCGGAGCCAGTCCTCAGGTGATGGCGACCACCGTGACTGCGCCGCTGGAGGTGCAGCTGGGCCAGATTCCCGGCCTGACGCAGATGACGTCAGCCAGCTCCGCCGGCGCCTCGATCATCACCTTGCAGTTCAATCTCGCACTCAACCTCGATGTCGCCGAGCAGAATGTGCAGGAGGCCATCAACGCCGCAAACAGTTTGTTGCCGAGCGGTCTGCCCGCCCCGCCCGTGTATGCGAAGGTCAATCCTGCCGATCAGCCTATTCTGACATTGGCGGTCACGTCGGAATCCCTGTCGCTGACTCAACTACAGGACTTAGCGAACAATCGTCTCGCCTCGAAGATTTCCGAAGTGCCCGGGGTGGGCCTGGTCAGTCCATCCGGGGGCAACGTGCCGGCGGTGCGCGTGGAAGCAGACCCGCAAAAGTTGGCGGGCTACGGACTGAATATCGATGATTTGCGCACCTTGCTCGCGAACATCAATGTCAGTCAGCCCAAGGGCAACTTTGATGGGCCGGAATTGGATTACACGATCAACGACAACGACCAGATCCAGGACCCCAAGGATTATCTAAGCACTGTCATTGCCTACCAGAACGGCGCCCCGGTGTTCCTGCGCGACGTCGCCAGGGTTACCCAAGCCGCGCAGGACATCGAGCAAGGCGCCTGGTTCGACCACGCGCCGGCGATTGTGCTCAATGTGATGCGCCAGCCCGGTGCGAACGTGATCGCCACCGTCGACCAGATCAAGAAACAGCTTCCCCAATTGCTGGCGAGCCTGCCTCAGGCGATGCACGTGCAGATCGTCGCCGACAGCACTGGCGTGATCCGCGCCTCGGTATATGACGCCGCGATCGAGCTGCTCCTGGCGATTGCGCTGGTCGTGCTGGTGATCTTCGTGTTCTTGCGCAACGTGCCGGCGACCATCATCCCAAGTATTTCCGTGCCGGTCTCCCTGATAGGCACGCTGGCGATCATGTACCAGCTGAACTACTCGATCGACAACCTATCGCTCATGGCACTCATCGTCGCCACCGGCTTCGTGGTGGACGATTCGATCGTGATGATCGAGAACATCGTGCGTTATCTGGAGGCGGGCAAGCCTCCGCTGGAAGCGGCGCTCGAAGGCGCCGGGCAGATCGGCTTCACCATCATGTCGCTGACGATCTCGTTGATTGCGGTGCTCATTCCGCTGCTATTCATGGGCGGAGTGATCGGCCGTCTGTTCAGTGAATTCGCCGTTACTCTGGCCGTAACCATCCTGCTCTCGGCCGTGGTTTCCCTGACTCTCGTGCCGATGATGTGCGCGCGCATCCTGCGGCGTAAGGCCGATAGGCGCCCGAGTCGTTTCGAGCGAATCAGCGAAGGCATCTTTGACAGGACTCTGGGGGCCTATGAGCGCAGCCTGCGCTGGGTGCTGGGTCACCAGGTCCTGACTTTGGTGGTCGCGACCGTGACCGTGGCCTTGACCGCGATCCTGTACGTCGTGATTCCAAAGGGATTGTTTCCGGTGCAGGACGTCGGCGTGATCCAGGCGATCAGCGTGGCCGACAACTCGGTGTCATACAGGACGATGGCGGCTCGCCAGGCGGCTCTGGCCGACGTCATCCTCAAGGACCCGGACGTGACCTCGCTCACTTCCTATATCGGCATCGACGGCACCAATACGACGCTCAATAACGGCCGCTTCCTGATTAATCTGCGGGCTCATAACGATCGCTCGCTCACAGCAAATGCGATCGCCAGACGCCTGCAGGAAGAGGTCGGCACCGTGTCCGGCATCAAACTGTACCCGCAGCCCGAGCAGGACCTCACGCTCGACACGGTGATTTCGCCGAACCAGTATCAGTTCGTGCTCAGGGGACCGAGCGAAGAAGCCTTCGAGAAATACGTCCCCGAACTCGTTGGACGCATGCAGCAGATCAAGTCGATCAGCGATGTCACCACCGATCTGAACAACAATGGTTTGAGCGTCGACGTCGAAGTCAACCGGCAATTGGCCGCACGCTATGGCATTACCCCGGCGACCATCGATAATGCGCTCTACGATGCGCTCGGCCAGCGCATCGTCTCAACCATCTTCAACCAATCCAATCAGTATCGAGTGGTGCTGGTGGCCAAGCCCGAGAGCCTGCCCAATCTGCAGGGGCTCGGCGACCTATATTTGCCCACGCAGACTGGCAGCTCCGGCGAGGTACCCTTGCGCGGGATCGCCGACATCAAGATTACCAAGTCGCCGCTGGTCATCAGCCATCTCGCGCAGTTTCCGGCCGTCACGATATCGTTCAATTTGGCTCCGGATGCCTCGCTGAGCACGGCAGTGGATGAGATCGCGCGCGCTGAAAAAGCCGTGCAACTGCCGCCTTCGATCACCACCTCGTTCCAAGGCGCTGCTCAGGCCTTTGAGGACTCGCTATCGAGCGAGGTGTTCCTGTTGGCGGCCGCGCTGGTTACGGTTTACATCGTGCTGGGCGTGCTCTACGAGAGCTACATCCATCCCGTGACGATTCTATCCACGCTGCCTTCGGCTGGAATCGGTGCGCTGCTCGCGCTGATGTTGGCTGGCAAAGACCTGGACGTGATCGGCATCATCGGCATCGTGCTTCTGATCGGCATCGTCAAGAAGAACGGCATCATGATCGTGGACTTCGCGCTCGAGGCGGAGCGTCACCACGGCAAGACACCCGAAGAGGCAATCTTTCAGGCATCGCAGCTGCGTTTCCGACCGATCCTGATGACGACGTTGGCCGCGATGCTCGGCGCCCTGCCGCTGCTGGTCGGTACCGGTACGGGCTCCGAGCTTCGTCGCCCGCTCGGCATTGCGATCATCGGTGGCCTGATCGTGAGCCAGATGCTGACCTTATTCACTACGCCGGTGATTTATCTGTTATTCGATCGCCTGTCGCGGTGGGTGAGTCACAAGCGGTCCGGGCCTGCGGCCCAGAGCGCAGCGTGAATATCCCGTCGCTATTCATTGCACGGCCCGTGGCCACCACGTTGCTGGCCATGGCGATCGCCTTGTCCGGTTTGCTGGCGTATTTCCACCTGCCTGTCGCACCGCTGCCGAATGTCACCTTCCCCGTCATCGTCGTGCAGGCATCCATGGCGGGGGCGAGCCCGGACATCATGGCCTCAACCGTGGCCGAACCGCTCGAGCGGCGGCTCGCGACGATCGCCGGCGTGACCGAGTTGACATCATCCAACACAGTCGGCTCGGCGCTGGTCGTCGTGCAGTTCGCGCTGAACCGCGATATCAACGGCGCTGCACGTGACGTGGAAGCGGCCATCCAGGCGGCGCGCGCCGATCTGCCCACCACGTTGCGCAATAATCCCACTTACCGCGAATACAACCCCGCGGACTCTCCGATCATCATCCTGGCATTGACCTCAAGCACGCTGACCACGGCACAGCTCTATGACTCGGCCGATACCGTCATCCAGCAGCAGCTGGCGCAGATTACCGGCGTGGGTCAGATCACGCTCGGCGGCAGCGCCTTGCCCTCGGTCAGGGTTGAGCTCGAGCCCGACAAACTCGCCAGCTACGGCATCGGGCTCGAGGACGTGCGCGCCGCGATTGCCGCGGCCAACGCCGACAGCGCCAAGGGCTACATCGATCAAGGCGATCAGCGTTACGAAGTGATCTCCAACGACCAGGCGAGCAAGGCTGCGGACTATCGCGATCTCGTGGTTGCCTACCGCAACGGCGCCGCGGTGCTGCTGCACGACGTGGCCGAGGTCGAAGATTCGAACGAGAATATCCGCAACGCCGGCCTCTACAACAATGTGGCGACCGTGGGTGTGGTCGTCTTCCCGCTGCCCGGCGCTAACATCATCAAGACCGTCGGTCAGATCAAGAAAGTGCTGCCGTCGATCCAGGCAACCCTGCCGCCCAACATTCAGGTGCACATCGCGCTCGACCGCTCCCAATCGGTAACCGCGGCGGTTGGGGATACGGAACGCAGCTTGTTCATAGCTGTATTGCTGGTGATCGGCGTGGTGTTCGTGTTCCTGCAATCCCCGCGCTCGACCCTCATACCGGCGGTGGTCCTGCCGCTGTCGATCCTGGGCACATTTGGGCCGATGTACTTGCTCGGCTACAGCGTCGACAATCTCTCGTTGATGGCGCTGACCATCGCCACCGGCTTCGTTGTCGACGATGCCGTCGTGGTGCTGGAGAACATTGTCCGCCACGTCGAAGCCGGAATGGAGATCCGCGAAGCCGCGCTGCGCGGCAGCGCCGAGGTCAGCTTTACGGTAATCTCGATGAGCCTGTCGCTGATTGCGGTGTTCATACCGATCTTGCTGATGCCGGGTATCGTCGGCTTATTGTTCCACGAATTCGCCGTGACGCTCTCGATTGCGATCCTTTTCTCGCTGCTGATATCGCTCACCATCACTCCGACCATGTGCGCTTACCTGCTCGCCCACGGGGATGCGCTGCACTCCAAGCGGAGGTGGGCGAAGTGGGTCGAGGCGCAGTTCGAGCGCTTTAAAAACGTCTATTCGCGTTCCTTGAGCGCAGTGCTGGATCATGCGCTGCTCGTGGGTGTGCTGCTGATCGCCATGATCGTACTGAATGTCTTTCTGTTCAGGCTGGTGCCCTCGACGTTCTTTCCGGAGCAGGACAATGGACTGCTGATAGGCCAGATCATCGCCGATCAAAGCATTTCCTTCCAGGCGATGAAGCAGAAGCTCCAACAACTGCAGGAAATCGTGCGGACCGATCCGGCGGTCGCATCGGTCATCGGCTTTACCGGGACCCGCGCCCTCAACACCGCCAATGTGTATGTCGAGCTCAAGCCCCTGGCGCAGCGGCACCAGTCGGCCGATCAGGTGGTCCAGCGCCTACGGCCAAAGCTCAATCGCGTGTCTGGTGCCCGATTGTTCTTGCAGGCGGTCCAGGACCTGCATATTGGTGGCCGCCAATCGGCCGCCGAATATCAATATACGTTGACCAGCGAGGACACCGCCGCGCTGAACACCTGGACGCCCAGACTCTTGACGGAGTTAGGCAAGTACCACGGCGATATCGTCGACGCGAATTCGGATATGCAGCAGAATGGGCTGCAGACCTACGTCAACATTGCGCGCGCAAGCGCAATGCGCTACGGCTTTGCGCCGAACCAGATCGACAATGTCCTCTACGACGCGTTCGGCCAACGCACCGTCTCCACGATTTTCAATCCCTTCAATCAATACTTCGTGGTGATGGAGGTGGCACCGAAGTATTGGCAGTACCCGCAGATGCTCGAGCGCATCCACTTCAGCCCCGCCGCCGGCAATCCGACGGGGACCGAGCAGACCCAAGCCCAGGGTGGCAGCGTCAGCGGGGTCATGCCTTACGCCGCGGTCTCAAGCGCGTCGAGCGCGGCCTCCGGCACCAACTCGCTGAACGCAAACGCCCAGGCCAATTCGGTTACCAACAGCATCTCCAACAGCAAGGGCGGAAGCTCCACCGGCAGCGCGGACAGCACCGCGGCGGAGACAATGGTGTTGCTGCCCGCTTTTGCAACCTACCTGAACAATCATACGGCGACCCAGGTCAACCATCAGAACGGGCTCGTGGCCGCGACGATCTCCTTCAACTTACCGCCCGGCGGTTCCTTGAGCCAGGCCTCCGCGAGCATCGAGAAGGCGATGCGCGATCTCGGCATCCCGGCCTCGATCCATGGCAGCTTCGCGGGCGCGGGACAGGTTTACGCGCAATCGATGTCGACGATGCCGCTATTGATCCTGGCCGCGTTCGCGGCGGTCTATATCGTGCTCGGTATCCTCTACGAGAACACCATTCATCCGCTCACCATCCTATCGACACTGCCTTCCGCAGGGATCGGCGCGACATTGGCGCTGCTGATCTTTGGCACGCCGTTTTCGGTTATCGCGCTGATCGGCATTATTCTGCTGATCGGGATCGTCAAAAAAAACGCCATCATGATGATCGATGTGGCCATACATATGCAGCGTGAGCAGAAGGTCGAGGCGCAAGTGGCGATTCACGACGCCGCAGTCATACGTCTGCGGCCGATCATGATGACCACGGCGGCGGCCGTGCTCGGCGCATTGCCGCTGGCGATCGGCATCGGCCAGGGTGGATCGCTGCGCCAGCCGCTCGGCATTACGGTCATGGGTGGGCTGATCTTGAGTCAGGTGTTCACTTTGTACACGACACCGGTCATTTATCTATCTCTCGATCGCCTGCGCGTGAAGCTGCGCGAGTGGGTGGCGGGAATGTCGTTGCGCAAAAATTTGAGTGCCGATGCATGAACATCATCAGCTTCAAGTCGTGCATGATCGGCTTGATGAGCGCGTTGCTCAGCGGCTGTCTGGTCGGTCCGAACTACCACCGCCCGCCTGCGCCGGCGCCTGCACAGTACAAGGAGCTACCCGATTGGACGGCGGCCACACCGGCCGATGCGGCGCCGAAAGGCGATTGGTGGACCGATTTTCACGATCCGTTGTTGGATGAGCTCGAGCCGATGGTCGCAGTGTCGAATCAGACCGTGCGCCAGAACTACGAGAACTACCAGCAAGCGCTCGCCGAGGTCAAGGTCGCGCGCGCGCAATTGTTTCCGGCCATCGGCATCACCGCATCGGTGACCCGCTCGGGCGGTCCTGGCTACACGGGCAACGGCGTCGCTGCCACAAACGGCAATAGCGTAATCAATTCGGCTACGCTCGAAGGCACGGCCAGTTGGACGCCCGACCTGTGGGGCAAAGTGCGCCGCCTGATCGAGGAGAATGCCGCAATCGCGCAATCCGACGAAGCGACATTGGCCAACGCCACGCTGTCTGAGCAGATCTTGCTCGCCACTACCGTCATAGAATTGCGCATTGCCGATGCCAACATCGATTTGGGGCAGAAGACAGTCGAGGCCTATAAAGACTCGTTGCGTGTGGCGCAAGCGCAGGGCACAGCGGGTATCACGGCGACCCCGCCTTCGGCGGTCATTACCGCCCAGGTCGCGCTGGAGACCGCCCAGTCCACGCTCATCGGTCTGGGCGTCGCGCGCGCACAATATGCCCACGCCATCGCAGTGCTCGTCGGCAAGAATCCGGAGGATCTCGACATTCCGCACAGCGAGGCTCAGCCGACGCTGCCGACGGTGCCGGCAGGCGTGCCCTCGACGTTGCTGCAACGCCGGCCCGACATCGCTGCCGCTGAACGCACCATGAAAGCGCAGAATGCCGCGGTCGGCATCGCCGTCGCGGCCTATTACCCGACGATCTCGCTATCGGGGGCTGCGGGCTTTTCGCAGTCGCCTCTGCAAGGTCTACTTCGCGCCGCCAATCGTGTCTGGTCGATCGGTGCGAGCGGTACCGAGACAGTGTTCGATTTTGGAGAGCGACATGCCGAAGTGCAGGCCGCAAAGGCCGCATACGAGGCTGCCGTCGCGAGTTATCGCAACACGGTGCTCAACGCGTTTGCGGATGTGGAGAACGATCTTTCCGGGCTGCGCATTCTCGCCGAGCAAGCGCAGGCGCTTGATACGGCCGTGCACGACGCCATCCGCGGAACGCAGATCGCGCTGGCCGAATATCAGGCAGGCACGGTGGACTACACCACTGTGGCCGTGGCGCAGGAGACTCAGTTGAGCGATCAGCAAACTGCGCTCAGCATTGAGGAGAGTCGTTTGGTCGACGCCGTATCGTTGATCGGGGATCTGGGCGGCAGCTGGTCCGACAGCCAACTGCACAATCCGTGACTGTGCCGCCTGCGCCGCAGCCGCTCCCGCTGCCCCTCAACCGTTGTCCCGCGCCTGCGCACGCGCACACGCCGGGCGCGAGACGATGCGCTGCACGTACTGCTCGATGAGCGGTGACTTCGGCAACAGCGGGCTCTGGGCAAAGAGCGCAAAGGTCGTACCGTAAAGCACATCGGCAGCACTGAAGCGCTCGCCCAGCAGGTAGGGCTGGCGCGCGAGTGCCCCGAGAACGACCGGGATGACTTCCTCGACGCCGACCCATCCGGCAGTACCGCGCGGAACTTCGTGGTTCAGAAACTTCGATACAAAGGCCGGCTCGAGTACGCCGCTGTAGTAAGAGAGCCAGCTCAGGTAGGCGCCGCGCTCCGGCTCCCCGACCAACGGCCCGAGATGATTCTTAGGGTACTGATCGGTCAGATACAGCGCGATCGCAGAGGATTCAAAGACTACGGTGCCGTTGTCTGAAATCGCCGGCACCTTGCCATGCGGGTGCGGGTTGTCCGGATCGAGTGCACCGCTGCCATCGCGCCGGCGGATCGTGACCAGCTTGATCTCGTAGGGCACCTGCAGTTCCTCGAAAAGAAAGATCATGCGCGAGGAACGTGACTTGGGAGCGTGGAACAGAGTGAGCATGAGATGTGTCCATCCAGCAACGCACGCGCATCATTAACGGAATCGTCTGCGAGTGGCAAGCGCGGCACAGGCGTGGCAAGCGCCACAATTCGTCGCATGCGAATCCGTAAGACTGAAAGGAAAGTTCGTCGCTCAAGTTTGTAGGTACCCGCCGTCACCCGAATGAAACAGTCCCGTTTTCAATACGATACCTTCCGGTTCGAGCTGACGGCGTAGGTCGGCGAGAAGCGGGGTTTTCTGTTGGGCTTACGGGTGGCGGCAAGCGAGGACGGTAAAACACCCCCGTCACCCATCAACTGGGAGTCCGATATGATGAACTCCGATTCAACTCACAAAGTGGTAGTTGGCATTCTCCTCGCCGTTGTGCTCGGCGTCGGGCTGTCCGTATTCGCTGTGCGCGCCAAGCACGACAGCGAGATCGCTCGCATTGCTCCGGCTCCCGCAGAGCTGGCACCGGCCGATCAGAACGCAACTGATGAGGCAGCGTCAGCGCCCAGCGCCGCGCAAATGCCGAGTGATGAGACGGCGGCTGCCTCGAGCGCGCCACCGACCGCTCCATCTGCCAGCAACGTTGCCAATGACACGACCGGTGCCGCGGCTGTCGACGAGTCCAAACCAACCAAGTCGAAGGCCTCTGACCGCGCTGATCGCCGCGTCGCCAAGACGCGCAATAGTGGTGACACTGCCGACACACGGGTTGCCTCCGCAGCCAACCCGAACCCCGGCTCTGCGAACGAGAGGGCTTCAAACAGTTCGGACAGCGTGACGAGCAACAACGAGCCGACGCCGGCACCTTCTTCGGGTGACACGATGTCATCGGTTCCGGCGGGCGCGACTGCGGATACGCAGCAGGACACTGCGCAGACAAGGCAGGAAGCGGCGACGAGTAACAGTCCGGCTGCGATGAGTGTGGAACCGGTTGCTTCAGACAGTCAGATCACGGCTTACGTGAAGTCTGAGATTGCCACTGCTGCGCCCAACAGCAGTGTCGACGTCACGACTACGGATGGTTTTGTGGCGCTGTCCGGATCGGCACCTAGCCAGGAGGCAATCGATCAGGCCAGGCGTGCCGCCCAGCGAGTCCCGGGCGTCAAACAAGTCGATGCCTCTGGGCTGATGATCATCAATCAGTAACCGCAGCGGCCTTCAAGAACGGACCGGTGTGGCGATCGCTCGCCCATCGGTCCTTTTTTATGCATCATTGCTGGAACATGGAGGGCAATAAGACTAGTGACGGCAATGCGTGAGATGAGGAGCATGGCGAAATGCCAACGGTAGCAGTTGTTCAATCAGGTACGGTTCTAGGCAATACAAGCCGCACACTGGAAAAGTTTGAACGCTATTGCATGCAATGCGCTCAGAAGGACATAAAACTGGCGGTCTTTCCAGAGGCATTTATCGGAGGCTATCCAAAGGCGCTGACCTTTGGTGCCTCCCTTGGTATTCGAACTGATGCGGGGAGAAAGCTCTTTCGCGCTTACGCAGATTGCGCTATCGAGGTTCCAGGCCCAGTCACCGCCGCAATCGGCAATATTGCAAAAGCGGCTGCGCTCACTGTGGTGGTGGGCGTCATCGAGCGAGACGGCGGGACGCTGTATTGCACGGCGCTCTACATAGGACCAGATGGCGAGCCGCTCGGCAAACATCGAAAGCTGATCCCGACAGCTACCGAGAGACTGATCTGGGGATGCGGCGATGGATCAACCCTAGGAGTCTTCTCCACGGGGTTAGGCAAGATAGGCGGCCTAATTTGCTGGGAAAATTATATGCCCTTGGCGCGCATGGCGATGTACACGCAGGGAATCCAAATTTATTGCGCGCCGACTGTTGATGACCGAGATGTCTGGATACCCACAAAGAAACATATCGCTAGGGAGGGCAGATGTTTTGTATTGAGCAGTTGCCAGTTCCTACCCAGAGATGCCTATCCTGCCGAATGGCTGGAGTTTGCCCAGAATCTGCCCGAGGTACCGATTCGTGGTGGAAGCTGCATCGTCGGGCCAATGGGGGACCTGCTTGCGGGGCCATTGTACGGCGAAGAAGCCATCGTCTCAGCGCAAGTAGATATCGCTCAGCTACCCGCCGCAAAGTTCGATTTCGATGTAGTTGGCCACTATGCTCGACCTGACGTTTTTGATTTCGCTGTTAAGAGTTCAAACATTTAAACGCGCAGATCGTGACAGTGGCGGCTCTCAGCAGAGTCGGGCGGAAGATTGCCAAAACCGCACTAATGACATTGAATGTACCGCTAGGCCAATAAAGCAAAGAAAGGCGCGGAGAGAGTAATGAATAAGACGATCATCGCCGTAACGGCGCTTCTGGCTACAGCGGCCCTTGGTACGAGCATAGTGATGGCCCAGCAGGCGGCGGCACCCGCTGCACCCGCGCAGCCCGCGCCCTCGCCGATGGGCAATGCACCCGAGCTATTTTCCAGCACCTGCGCCCCTTGCCACGGCACCGACCTGTCGGGTGGCCGCGGACCCAGTCTATTCGCCGAGCGGCTGCTGTCGGAAACGACTGACGCCGCGTTGCTGCACACGATTCGGGAGGGTATCGCCGATGGCGGCATGCCGGCCTTCAAAGCTCAGTTGAGCGATGCGGATATAGGTCGACTGATTGCCTATCTGCGCATTCGCGGCGGCCAGCTGAAAGGCCAGGTCAGCTTCCTGCCCGACCCGAACGGCCAGATCATCAAGAGCGAGAAGCAGACCTTCAAGATCGAGGTCGTGGCGGCCAATCTGGATACGCCATGGGGGGAGGTATTTCTGCCGGACGGGCGCATGCTGGTAACCGAGCGCCCCGGCCACATCCGCGTCATCGACCACGGCAAGCTGCTGCCCGATCCGGTCAAGGGCACGCCCCAGGACTGGGCACGCCAGGATGGCGGCTATTTCGATATCGCGCTGCATCCGGACTACAAGCGCAATGGCTGGATCTACCTCTCGTTTTCGGAAGTCGCGCCGGGACTGACCACGCCGCCGGCGGACGACCCTAATGCGCCGCGCGCATCCCTGGGGCCCGCCCCGCTCAACATGACGCGCCTCGTTCGTGGCCGCATCAACGCCAACAACGAATGGGTGGACCAGCAGGACATCTTCCGTGCCCCAGCCGACGTCTACACAACTAGTGTCATTCATTACGGCTCCCGCTTCCTGTTCGACGGCAAGGGACATGTGTTCTGGTCGATGGGTGACCGCGGCGACAAGAGCAATGGGCAAAATCTGGGCTCGCCACTGGGAAAGATCCATCGCGTCAATGACGATGGCTCAGTGCCGGCCGACAATCCGTTCGTCAAGACGCCCGGCGCTGATCCCACCGTCTGGAGCTACGGCCACCGTAATCCAGAGGGCCTCAGTTTTGATCGGCGGACCGGACTGCTTTGGGAAAGCGAACACGGGCCCACCGGCGGAGACGAGATCAACATCATCGAGAAGGGACATAACTATGGCTGGGGCGTGATCTCGATGGGCTTGGAGCCGGGCATTACGGAGCAGCACCGTGCCGGGATGGAAGATCCGATCGCGTATTTCACGCCGTCCATCGGGCCCAGCGGCATGAGTTTCTATACTGGCCGCCGCTATCCGGGCTGGAAGGACAGCCTGTTCCTGTCGGCGCTGGTGGGCCAGAGGCTGATCCGCTTCGAGATCAAGGAGCGCCAGATTACGCACCAGGAAACGGTCTATCAGGGCTTCGGCCGCACCCGCGACGTCATCACCGGGCCGGATGGATACTTATATGTTCTGCTGCAGAATTCTCAGACCCTGGCCAATTCACCGGGCATGGTGATCCGCCTGCTACCCACGCAATAGCAAGCCAGCAGATTCTGGACAGCAAGAATCGGAGCGCGGTGATGATCTAACAGGGATACATTGATCGATGTCATTGGAATTGGGAGCTTGTCATGGGTTTTCGCATTACTGGGCTTTCCCCAGAACCCTTCCGACATCTGTATGGTCTGAGCGACCAAGAGCTCGTGCTACATGGGGTCAAGCGGTGCATCGCAATGCAAAGCGCGGATGCTATTCGGGGCGGATTGATCGCGCATGAGGCGCGCTATTACGGGACCAACACTACTTTGCCATGGACCTGGCCGGACTCTGTCAACTGCTGGGCAGTGGCGGTCTCGCTCAGCCTGAATTTCCTGGCGATTGGAATCGCGAGCTTGCCACTTCGGACCGCCTCGGCCATGCGGGCGAGCCGCATCGCGTCGGGCTGTACCGAGAACGCCTCGATGCGAATGTCCTTGCCCTCCGCGGCCTTGGGCTTTCCGAGCACCGAGCCGAGCACGCCGCCGCGCTTGAGCTTCGGGAGCAGCTTTTCGATAACCTCGCCACCCAAGGTGTCGGCGATCGCATCGAGGTCCGGTAGCGCGCCAATCTCGCCAGCCGAATCGAGCGCGACGATCTGCGCGGCCTTCAGCGCTTGAGCTTGCTGTCTCTGGTCTGCTCGCACGCCGATGATGACCCGCGCTCCGCGCTCCAGAGCGACAAACACCGCTGTGCGTCCAACCCCTCCGAGCGCTCCTGTCACCAGCACCGTGTCGCCGCGCTGTGGTGCGATGCGTTCCATCAGCTCTGCTCCGGTGGATACAACCAGAGGCAGTGCGCCAGCCTGTTCGATATTGAGTCCGTCGGGCACTAGCGCAAGCACTGCGCTTGGTACGGTCACTAATTCGGCATACGTGCGATTGCCCAGCGCCATCACCTTCTGGCCGACCCTGAAGCCTGAAGCTCCAGCGCCAGCCACGCTGATCTCACCGGCGACGTCGCGGCCGAGTATCACGGGAAACTGCAGCGCCATGGTGGCTTTCCGATCGCCGCGCCGGATTTTCCAATCGATGGGATTGATGCTTGTGGCCGCGAGCTTAATCAGCACTTCATTCGGCCCCGGGATAGGCGTCGGCACTTCCTCATAGCGAAGCTGGTCAACGCCTCCATATCCGTGCATCTGGATGGCTTTCATCGCAGCGACCTCCTAACGATCGAACTCGTCTCAGTGGAACTATAGCCGATGCTTTTATCAACTTCGCGAAGTATCCTCGGTTGATGCGCCTCACAATCGTCCTGGCCACATGGTCTGTGTTACTCGCAGGGGCCGTTGCGTGCGCTCACGCGTCGGAACTCATTCTCACGCACGCACGGGTGTATCCGTCACCAGACGCTCAACCTCTCGACGACGCGATAATTGTCGTACACGACGGTCGTGTGGCATCGCTGCGGCAAGCTTCGTCGAAAGCTGCCATGCCCAACCCGCGTGGTGCTGCGGTCATCGACTGCACGGGCATGACAGTCACAGCTGGCCTCTGGAACAGTCACGTTCATATTCTTCCCGTAGAACTTCTGCACGCTGATAAAAAAACGGCATCGCAACTCACCTCTGCGCTACAGGAGATGCTAACTCGCTGGGGCTTCACGACCGTCTTTGATGTTGCCTCAATTCTCGATAACACGAATGTCATTCGGACGCGGATCGCAAGCGGTGAGGTCCTTGGCCCGCGCATTCTCACCACCGGCGAGCCGTTTTTCCCCGTGCACGGCGTACCGAGCTATGTCTCGAAATATCTCGAGGAAAACAATATCGTCCTTCCCGACGACCCCACCACGGCTGTCGCCGTTGAGCGGGTCCGCCGGGAAATTCGCGCTGGTGCGGACGGCATCAAGATATTCGCCGGCTCGATTGAAGGTCATAGCGTCTTATTGATGCCCTTAGAGCGCGCCCAGGCCATCGTTCAAGAGGCGCATCGCTTGCACCGGCCCGTCTTTGCACACCCCTCCAACCTAGCCGGGCTCGATATTGCACTTAGCAGCGGCGTCGACGTGCTTGCGCATGTTACCTCGGACGAAGAGGTTTGGCGGCCCGCTCTCATCGAACGCATGAAAGCCGCGCATATGGCGCTCATCCCTACGCTCACTTTGTTCGATGTTGAGATAAAGAAGGGAGGTGCTCCTGCGGACATTGCGCAGAAGTTCGTAGATAGCACGGGTGCACGACTGCGCGCCTACAACGCGGCTGGCGGTGACATCCTGTTTGGAACAGATGTCGGCTATATTTATCAGTTTGACACCTCTGAGGAGTACGACCTCATGCAGCGTGCTGGAATGACTTTCTCCCAGATCCTCGCGTCGTTGACCATCAATCCCGCACGTCGCTTTGGCTTTGCCGAGCATAGCGGGCGTATCGCCGTAAACATGGACGCGGATCTCACGGTTTTTCGCGGCGACCCTGGCACCGATATCTCGGCGTTCTCGCGGGTGAGTTACACAATTCGAGCTGGTAAGGTCATTTTTCCGGGAACGCCGAACTAGGATCCGGAACCATAAGTGCATCCACTTGCAGCGCCCACAAACGGCTCACTCCTTCCGCTATCTCGTTGCAAATACTAGTGTGCGGCGCCGCACAACCACAGAAGTGCTGTTCGGCTCGCATTGATAGGTCCGTCTGCTAGACTGGCGCCAGCAGCTCTTCCCCAAAGAATATTCTGTAACCGCGCGGTGTCCTATCTTGTCGTCGATTGACCGCATCAAGCGACAGAAGCGGGCCATTGTTGGTCGGTACAACAAATCCGATAATGCTAAAGGCTTGACGCAAGCTCTGATGACGTTGGCGTCGCTTGCGCTCCTTTGGTGGGCCGCCATCTTGGGGGTCGGCGCTTCCCTCTGGCTTACCCTGGCCGCAATGCTTCTGATCATCCTGTTTGATGTGCGCGTGTTTGCGTTGATGCACGAATGCGGTCACGGCAGCTTGTTTCGCAGCCCTTGGCTCAATCGAGCGACCGGTTTTCTTCTCGGCGTCGTATCGGGCATGCCGCAGTATGTGTGGTCGCAGCATCATAGTTATCACCACGTCCATAACGGCAATTGGGACAAATACCGTGGGCCTTACACGACGCTGTCGGTAGATGAATACGCCGTGATGACCAGCACGCAACAGCGCATGTATAGATACAAGTGCAGCCTTGCGGCCGCGCCAATTGCCGGTTTTATATACTTGATTTTCAACCCACGCTTTACTTGGTTAAAGGGCAGTATCGGCCTTGTGATTCATATAATTCGAAATAAAGTAGCGCAGCCAACCGTATCGTGGAGGGTGCATGCCGCGAGCTTTAAAACTCGCTATTGGAAGTCGATGAAAGAGTATAGGCATATGTTCTGGAACAATGTCGTGCTTCTCAGCCTTTGGGGAGTCATGTGTTGGGCATTCGGGGCGGCGCTGTTCTTTACGATTTATTTGATCACGCTATCGATTGCCGGTGCCGTGGGCATTATTTTATTCACCGTTCAGCACAATTTTGAGCACTCCTATGCGAGCGAAAACCAATGCTGGGACTACACCACTGGGTGCATTAAGGGAACTAGTTTTCTGATTCTGCCGCGCTGGATAAACTGGTTAACCGTCAATATGGCCTATCATCACATTCACCATCTATCCGCCAGCATTCCAAACTATAGCTTGGCCAAATGCCACATCGAATCTCAGCATCTGTTTTCGGATGTCACTCGCGTGAAGTTGTCCCAAATTCCCAACGCCTTGAAATACATCCTCTGGGATACGCACGCACAGCGAATCATTTCTGTGTTGGAATATCGGCAACAGCTCGCAAGGAGAGCGGAATAACCCAGGGAACTTCGGTGATGCGGGCATCGGGCTCATACGCGCTTTTGCTTGTATCCCTCCTCCTTGTGGCTGGCGAAGTGTGCGCGATGGGCGCCCCCGAGCCCCTATGGGCATACGGGTATTCGACGCCTCCATTACCGAGCGACAAACCGGTTTCGCAGACGCCGCGCCCAAGCACCCGCGAACTGCGCTCGACCGAATCACCATATGAGCAGACACGATTGCGGCGGGTTGACGGAAGCGCCGCGGCTTACTCGAAGGTCGACATTCGCGATGGGGGGCGCGTTGCGGACTGGTTTCCCGGTGACCACCCAACGATGTCACGCGTGCTGGTCCGTGGGCCGGCCAAACTAGGAGCGACGTCCTGGGGCTGTGCCTACTGCCATCTCCCAACCGGTAAGGGTCGCCCAGAGAACGCGCCAGTGGTGGGACAGTCCGTAGCTTATTTCCTTCGACAGCTGGAGGATTTCAGGACCGACCTGCGTACTTCGGCCGACCCACGCAAGCCGAACACGCCCATGATGGCGGGCCTGGCAAAGGCCATGACTGACAAAGAAATGAAACAGACGGCGACGTATTTCGCTGCCATGAAATGGACGCCCTGGACCCGAGTCATTGAAACAGATCTTGTGCCAAAAACGCGGATCGAGGGAAACCTGTTTATTGCGACCGAAAAGGCCCTGACTGAGCCTATAGCGGGACGAATAATAGAAGTGCCGGAGAACGCGGAACAATCCGAGGATCTGCGTAATCCCCGCTCGGGCTTCATCGCTTATGTACCGGTCGGCAGCATTAGTCGCGGCGAGAAACTGGTAACTGCCGGCGACGCAAGCACTGTCGAGGGCAAGATCGTTCCGGGAAGGACGCTCGCCTGCGCCAGCTGTCATGGACCCGATCTAATGGGGCTTGCGGATGTACCAGGAATAGCCGGACGCTCTCCGAGCTATCTGGTTCGTCAGCTATACGACCTTCAAACAGGGACACGTAAAGGCAGCTCGTCGGCAGCAATGCAGCCTGTCGTCGCGAACCTTACTAATGACGATATGGTGGCCATTGCGGCCTACTTAACCTCACGCGCCGCACGCAAGCCGTAGAGGCCAGTTACCGAGCTATCCTTCGCCGTACTTTCGAAGGAGTCAAAAATGTCCGCCTACGAACTTGCCCAATTGAACGTTGGCATCATTAGAGGCCCGATGGACTCACCAGTCATGGCAGATTTCGCCGCGAACTTGGAACGCATTAACGCCCTCGCCGAGCGCTCTCCGGGATTTGTGTGGCGCCTCCAAACCGAAGATGGCGACGCCACGGCCATTCGTCCATTCGAGGATGAGAACATGCTAGTCAACATGTCCGTGTGGCGAGACGTTGACTCACTCAACAGCTATGTCTACAGCTCAGCTCACGTGGAAGTCATGCGCCGTCGCCGTGAATGGTTTGAACGCATGACTGAGGCCTTTCTCGTGCTGTGGTGGGTCGCCAAAGGCCATCGCCCCACAGTCGCCGAAGGCGTGGCAAAGCTTGAAATTCTGCGAACGAAAGGCCCCACACCAGAAGCCTTTAGTTTCCGCAAAGCGTTTCCGCCCCCCGATGCAGCCCTTTCCCTGCCGCCAGCCATCTTCGGTGATGAATGCCCAGCCACCTGACTGACACCAGACCGGCGCTTACTGTCCTTAAGTGCCCGTTGCGGCCAGAACCCGCGGCCCTCCAAAGCTAGCTCCGCTACAGCAATGCTCCGACCAGCTCGCCGTATGCCTGCCTTAATGCGTGGTAGCACTCGCAAGATCGCTTTTCGAGCCCTGGCCTGTCGGCGATCTCAAGGTCTCCTCGGCGGTAATTAATCAGCGCCTGGTCTTGCAATTCTGCGGCGACGGTGCCCACCGCCTGGCGGCGTACCCCGAGCATGTAAGCAAGCAATGCTTGGCTGAGGCGCATCTTGCCGCCCTCGAGCCGATCAGCGGTAATCAAGAGCCATCGGGACATGCGTTGTTCGACGCTGTGGCGCGCATTGCAGACTGCTGTCTGATAGCCAAATCGCAGGCTGTAAGCGGTAAAATGCTTCAGCAATGTCGTCGCGCGCTTACTGCCTTCGATTCCCCGACAAAATGCGCGCCTCGATATACGCAGCGCCTCGCCGGATCCCTGCTGCACAATTTGCGAAAGGCTCCTCTCGATCCCGAGCCAAATAGGTAGGCCAACCATACCTTCCTTACTGACCGTCATTACCTCCGCAGTTCCGCCGTCTTTGAGCTGTAAGAGCACCGAAAGAACGCTGCCACCCGTTGGGAAGTAGACGTGCGTTAGCGGGCGATGTTGTAGCGCCACGACATAGCCCAGCGGATAAGTTATCGGCTCGAGATTTTTACGCAGTGATCTACAGTCCCTTAAAAGAGCTTGCAGCAACAGGTTACTACCCGAGTTGGCCGCATGCTCCATTAGTCACCCCTTGATAAAAGCAACGTGCTTAGTAATTCTAGAGATAACTTCAGTGTCGGAATGCCTGTTAGCAGGCATACAGACAACCACACGTAGTAGTTTAATTGGGTCAATGTCGGACCAATTCCGACACCTGTAAGCGCATAACCAGCCGGTGGGGGAAGAGGCGCGGGTTTGCGGGAATTGAGCTATGCGGTTGGCAGATTTTATCAAACTCGAGATGGAGCCGATCCTGAGGGAGTGGGAAACATTTGCTGCCGCACAGTTGCCCGCCGCCGCCGATATGGATTCGCTTGCTTTACGCGATCACGCGGAGCAGATCCTGCGCGCGATAGCCCAGGATATTAGTTCGGCGCAAAACGACGAGGAACGAGCACAGAAATCAAAGGGTCGGGCGGCTAGACGGATGGAAGCCGGCAATACCGAGGCCGAAACCCACGCGTTCTTGCGAGCGCAAAGCGGCTTTACCATCAATCAATTGGCCGCCGAATACCGCTGCCTGCGGGCCAGCGTGCTGCACCTGTGGACAAAAGCATGTGAGCCCGCCGCCATCGACCCACGAGACGTGTATCGCTTCAATGAGGCGATCGATCAGGCGGTCATCGAATCAGTCGCGTTTTTCAGCGCTCAGATCGAAAACGAACGCAATCTGTTCCTCGGCATGCTTGGGCATGATATGCGAGGCCCGCTCCAGGTCATTCAGTTGACCGCCACGTACTTGTCCAAACTGGATGTCGGTACGGATGTGGCCACTTGCGCCGCGCGGCTTACCAAGAGTACCGGTAGCCTTAAGGCGCTGCTCGATGACCTACTCGACTTCAGTCGCATGAAACTCGGGTTAGGCATCACGATGTCCCCGGCTGCCGTCGATTTGGCGGGAGCATTTTCGGCCGAGTTGGAGCAGTTGCGCGTAGCGAATCCGGGCCGGAGGATCGAGCTCGAGGTCAGCGGCGATGTAAGCGGTGTGTGGGATATAGACCGCCTGAACCAGTTGCTAGGTAACCTGGTGGTTAACGCACTCAAGTATGGAACACCTGGCTCGCCCGTTAAAATTGTACTGAATGGATCAATAGGAGAGGTGGTATTTTCGGTTCACAACCAGGGACCAAAGATTGAGCAGTCGGTACTTGCTCAGATATTCGAGCCGCTGAAGCGCGGATTGGATGATCAGTTAGGCGCCGGTAGCGATGGCGGCATGGGCCTTGGACTTTATATTGCTCGCCAGATCGCGATCGCGCACCACGGGGATATTTCGGCCAAGTCGGACGAAAATGAAACGGTGTTTACCGTACGTTTACCGAGGTTGAGCGGCAAGAGCCGTCCATAACTACAAGGAGATCATCTCGGAGGATGTGCGCTTGGCGACGAGGCCGCCGTGTCAGAGGCTCGGCCTCTGGGCTTGCTCGAGTACTTATCGACGTACTTTTGTATGGTCTCGCGCATGTAACGGCCCGATTCGTCTGCACGTTCCTCCCAGGCGAACACGCAGGAGGTCATGATCCCATCGAAGCCTACGGCGGCGAGAGAGGAGAAGAACACATCCCAGTCGATCTCGCCCTGCCCAATGTCCAGGTGTTGGTGGATCGTCACCCGCGCCCCCGGTGGGTTGCAGATGTAGCGCAAGCCCGACGAGGCCTTGTGGTTGTAAGTGTCAGCGACGTGCACGTGGGCGATCGTTGCCCCAGCATCGCGGATCATTTTCCCCATGTCGGGACCGAAATAGAATGTGTGAGGGGCGCAATAGAGAAACTTGACGTTTTTCGAGGCGATGACGCGGATCATGTCCACCGCCGGGTGCAGCGTCTCCACCCAGTCCTCCGGATGCGGCTCAATGTTCAGTTGAATCCCTTCCTTCTCGAAGATTGGAACCAGCTCCTCCATTGAGCGCCACCAAGCCGCCTCGCTTGACTCGGCGGTGAACTGGCCGCCGCAGCAGTTGGCGCAATGGCCGCGGTCGGGCGCCGGGCCGCGGCCGAACTCGGAATTCACTGTCTCGACGCCCATTTCGACGGCAACCTCAATCGCCTTCTTCCAGTACTTGACCGCCGCCTGGCGCTCGTCCTCGTGCGGGCTCGCCCAGCGATACATCGGCAGCAGCGAGGCGATCTTCACCCCATGATCCTTGAGCGCTTTCTTGAAGGCCGCAACCCGCTCCGGATAGACACGCGGAGCGACCCACCAGTCGAGAAAGTCCGCGCGCGGCGAGAGTTCTATCCACTCGTAACCGAGCTCTGCCACCTTCCTGGGCAGTTCCTCCAACGACAGGTGGCGATGCATATAGGGGTCGAGCGCGATCTTCATAGAACCGGCTCCTTGGCAAAGGTTAGACGAGGGTGCGGATGACTCTGCGGCGTCCCTAAGAATAGAGGAGGGAGCCGTTCGCGTCCAAATCAGACGCATTGTTGTCGACCAGTTCTCCAGTGTCGGACTGGTTGACTCGTGCGCTCATTTGCTTTGGAATTTGTGAAAGAAACATCCGTGCCATTGAGGAAACGTTACAGGTTCCAGGCTATGAATGCGACGACCACAGCCCTCAGACAGCTGCCCGCCCGCGCGACCGTGCAGAGGTGATGGAGGCGTGGCGCACCTCTTGCCCGCGTTTGTCGATTTGGGAAGACGCTTGTCTGGACGGGCTGATTGACTTCGAACCGGGTACGGGGAAAGTGATATTGAGCGAGGCTGGCAAGGCGTCGCCGTTTAGGTAAGCTTCCGGAAAGCGGACAATCTGCGAGTCCCAATGCTGCCCACATCGACCCTGACTGCGTTCGTTGCCGTGGTTCTTGTCCTATTCGTGATTCCAGGCCCCGCAGTGCTGCTCGTACTGAGTCGAACAGTTCAAGGAGGACGCAATACTGGGATAATGACCGGGCTTGGCATCGCCGCTGGTGACTTTGTGCACGCGCTCTTTGCTGCGGTGGGCCTGTCTGCACTGTTAATGGCGTCTGCGCTGGCCTTCGATTTTGTTAAGTTGGCCGGCGCCGCGTATCTGGTTTATCTCGGCGTTCGGGCATTTATCGAAAGGGCTGCGGATCCGTCACTGCCGAAAGTTAGATCTGTTACTCCGAGGCAGGCGTTCTTGCAGGCGATCCCCGCCGAAATACTCAATCCGAAGACGGCCCTGTTTTTTTTGGCATTCATGCCGCAGTTCGTGCACCCCGGCCGCGGTTCAACACTTCTACAGTTCGCTACGCTGGGGCTTATCTTTGTCGTGCTCAGCTCTTTCTATACAACGCTGCTCGTCTTAGCGATCCAACCGCTTGGTCGACTCCTCAAACGTGTGTCATGGATCAGCCGCTGGCGGGGCAAGATCGTCGGCAGCATCTTCATCGTGCTTGGGATTGAAGTGGCCACTCAGCATCGCTAATTAGCCCAACATTTGGGAATGTCGGTCAACCAGGGGAACAAAATATGACATATACGAAACAGATTTCCCGTAGGGCAATCCTTCACACATCCGCAGGAGCGCTGCTTGCCGGCGCCGTCGGCATCAAACCAGGTTGGGCGCAGCAGGCTTATACGTCGCATCCGGCAAGCCGCATTGGTCAGCCGCAGGAAGGCCCGGATACGCCCAAACTCACTATGTACATGGAAGACCTGCTCGACAAGGCTGAGGCGCGGCGTCTCAGGCAGATCGGCATTACCTGGATCGACACTCAGGCTGTGCCGGAACAGCCGTGGGGGATGGATTACCTGCAGCCGCGCGTGGACGCGCTGAAGGCCGAGGGCATGCATATTGGCATCATGATGGTGCGCTGGTCGTTCAATGGCGGTATGGATCCCAATATGTCGCAGATCGTCTATGCCGGCCCGGACCGAGACAAGGAGATTTCCAAAATCAAGGAAACCATTGTCAATTGCGGCAAGCTGGGAATCCCCGTGGTCGAATACAATTTCTACAACCATCGCGCGACGGACGGATATGCCAGTGTGGAAGGCCGTGGCGGCGCCACAATGACGGAGTTCAAGTATGAACGCATGAAGGACTTGCCGCCGCTACCGGTGGAAGGCGTTCACACTTATGACCAGACCTGGAGCAACCTCGAATATTTTCTCAAACAGGTGGTGCCGGTAGCCGAGAAGGCCGGCGTTGCGCTGTCGCTGCATCCCAACGATCCGCCGCCGCCCATGAGCCGCGGTTCGGCACAGATCATGAACAGCTTCCCGGACTGGAAGCGGCTGATCGAGACGGTGAACTCGCCCTCCAACTGCCTGACCTTTGACTGTGGCGTCACGCGCGAGCTCGGGGAGGATCCGGTGGTCGTGGGGAACTGGTTTGCCTCGCGTAACCGCATCGGCCAGGTGCACTTCCGCAACGTCATACTGCGCAAACCGCGGGAGGACTATACCGAGGTTTTCCCCGATGAGGGCGACAACGACATGTTCGAGGTCATGAAGTTGCTGGTGAAGAACAACTACAAGCGCACGATTATGCCGGAGCATCCGCGCGGCTTAGATGCCGACAAAGAACTGCCCAAGGGCTGGGGCGAATATGTCGGTTGGACCTATGACGTGGCATATTGTAAGGCCATGTTGCAGATCGCCCTGCGACAGGTGCGTGGCATCTAAACCGCCGGCGTCGGCGCGATAGAAAATGCCCCGCATCTTGCGATACGGGGCGCCCCGCGTCGCGGTGATTAAGGAAGGCAGCATAGATTGCCTCACACGGAGAGTTCGGGATGGATGTCGTAATCGTCGCCGCCTCATTTGTCCTGACGTATTGTGTCGCACGCTGGTTTGGTGTTCCCGGTCCGGGTCCCTGCGCCATTTTGTGCTCCCTCGCAGTGTCAAGCTGGCGCCTAAGATGCTCCGGGTTGCGATGGGCTGACATCGGTCTTTGCATGCCGGATAGCAGAGTACGCGCGCTCTTGTGGGTGGCAGCGCTCTATGTGGCCAGTGTTCTGATAAAAGTTCTTGTAATCGACCCGCTTGCCACCGCCGCGGGCTGGCCATCTTTGAATCTGTCACGATTCTCTCAGTTACCTGGAAACACATCCCTATTGGCCGGTTACCTGCTCCTCGTCTGGGCTTCTGCGGCGTTCGGGGAAGAGTTGGTGTTTCGTGGTTTTCTGTTGACTCGACTCGAAATACTGCTAGGTAGTGGATTGACCGCCACAGCAACAGCGGTCACCGGACAGGCGCTGCTGTTTGGTGTGGCCCATTGGTATCTTGGTTTGCGGGGCGTCTCTACTGCGGCTTTGATAGGGCTTGCCTACGGTGTCGTATACGTTTGCAATGCTCGCAATCTCGCGCCGCTGATCGTCGCGCACGGATTAACGGATTCTCTGAGCCTAATCGCGATCTACTCGGGCATCGCCCGGTTAACGTAATGTCCAATAAAACGCCCGGGGAGCCAGCATGAAGATCACAGGGATAGACACCTTCATGTCTTGGGTCGATTGGTGCAACTGGCTGCTGGTGCGCATAAGCACCGACGAAGGCGTTTGTGGCTGGGGTGAGGCATCGCTGCACGGCGCCATCGAAAGCGTCGCTACGGCCGTCCGGGAATATGGCGCACAACTGATTGGCCAGGATCCGGCGGGCCCGGAACAGCACTGGCACCGGCTGTACAATAGCTGGCGGTGGCGCGGCGGGGCGGTTTTCATGAGTGCCTTAAGTGCGCTGGACCTGGCACTGTGGGACATCGAGGGCAAGCGGCTGGGTGTGCCGGTGCATCGTCTGCTGGGCGGTGCGCAGCGCGAAAAGGTTCGTGTCTACGCCAGCCACTGGATTGTTGGAACCGATGCGCCTCAGACCGCGCATCAGGCCGCCCGTGAAGCGGTGCGGCGGGGATTTTCGGGATTTAAGTGCTCGCCCTTCACATTCGAGGGCCTGCGAGAAAATGAAGCCGGCGCTATCAGCCGCGCGGCCGATGTGGTGGCTGCGGCGCGCGAAGGGGCTGGGCCGGATACCGAGATATTCATCGAGTGCAGCGAATTGCTGTCCCCGCGCCTGGCGGTGCGTCTGGATGACGTGCTGGCACCCTATCGCCCTGGCTGGTTCGAGGAGCCGGTGCCGTTTGAGAATGCCCGCGCCATGGCGCAACTTCAGCGCGACCTGCGCACGCCGATCGCCACTGGTGAACGACTGCTTTCGCGCCACGAGTATCGCGAATTGCTCGAGGCGGGTGGGTGCCGCATCGTCCAACCCGACCTGATGCATGCCGGTGGCATGACCGAGGTGCGACGCATCGCTGCGCTGGCTGAGAGCTGGTATGTGCCGGTGGCGCCGCATAACCCAGGTGGCCCGATCTGCAGCATGGCGTCGCTGCATCTGGCGGCTGCGATCCCGAATTTCTTCATCCTGGAACAGATGGAACCGCAGCGCGAATTCCGAGACCGTGCCAGCCTGCCGCCGATTCGGTACGACGCGGGGCATTTTATTGTGCCGCAGGCGCCGGGGTGGGGCATCGAGCCGGACCTGAAGCTGCTGGCGGATCGGCCGTTCCAGTCGCAGCCCCCCGGCAACCGGCGCGGATCTCTGTGGCGCTGAGATCCTCGTCTCGAACAGACAGCGAGCGCATCTATCGCGTCGTGATGTGGCGGCTAATGCCCGTCCTGATGCTGGCCTACATCCTGAACTATATCGACCGGTCAAATATCGGGCTGGCGAAACTCCAGTTTCTGCACGACCTGGGAATGTCGGAGGCCGCCTATGGCCTGGCGGCCGGCGCTTTTTACCTCGGTTATGTTTCGCTTGGCGTTCCGGTGAACATGGCGCTGGGCAGGATCGGGGCGCGCAAGAGCCTACTCGTCATTATGATGGCATGGGGCCTGCTTTCGGCGGGCCTGGCCTTTGTCAGCGCGCCTTCGCAATTCTACGTGCTGCGTTTCCTGATCGGCGTCGCGGAGACCGGATTTCTACCTACCGTCCTGCTCTATCTAAGCCGCTGGGTGCCGCAGGAGCAACGCGCGCGCTTCAATGGGATATTCCTCGCGGCGATCGCCGTCGCCGGTTTTGTCGGCGGCCCTATCGGTGGCTATATCATGCAAAGCACGAACGGCGCGTTCGGCCTGCGCGGCTGGCAACAGTTGTTTGTGCTGGAAGGGTTACCCACCTGCGCGATGAGCATCCTGGTGTTTATCACACTAAAGGAGAAGCCGCGCGACGCGCCCTGGTTGAACGAAGCGCAGAAGCGGCAGATCGAGGGGGATCTGGCCGCTGGGCATAATGCCGGCGCCGATGCAGCCCGCGACAAGGTTCATGCTTCGCTCTGGCCCGCGTTTCGGGACCCGCGATTTCTCGCGCTGATGGCAATTGCGGTTTCCGGTTCGGTCGGGACATCGGCGATCGGGCTCTGGCTACCCTCCATCATTCGGGAAACCGGCATCACCGATATTCTCGTCATCGGCCTGCTGTCAGCGATTCCCAACGGCTTTGCGATCTTCGTGCAGTATTTCAATGCACGCCATTCCGACCATACCGGCGAACGCCGCTGGCATGCCGCCGGGCCGCTGCTGCTAGCCGCGATTGGCTGGTGCTGCATGCCCGGGATTTCGCATAATCCCTGGCTTTCCATTCTTGCGATGACGATCATTGCGAGCGCTACGTTCTCATTCACCGGGCCCTTCTGGTCGATGCCGACCACACTACTCGC
>Ga0302326_10005671_pt1 | contig 28427 bp, 22 predicted proteins | sample Palsa_T0_3_FD_202264 | JGI IMG/M metagenome (GOLD analysis project Ga0302326, IMG submission 202264) | Peat permafrost microbial communities from Stordalen Mire near Abisko, Sweden - Palsa_T0_3 | ecosystem: Environmental > Terrestrial > Soil > Palsa > Peat permafrost | place: Sweden: Abisko... | reverse complement strand
GAGGCACGCGGCCTCGCCACTTGCGATCTGATCATTCCCGGCGAAAGTGGTGCCGCCGCGCAAGAATCCCATCTCTTTCTGATCCATCACTTCTGTCGCCAGATCGACGCCGCCTTTCCATGAGCAATCCCGAATCCTCAAACGAACAAGCTATCCTCAAGACCTCCTACGGCGAAATGACGATCGCCTTCTGGTCCGATGTCGCGCCTAAAACCGTCGAAAACTTCAAGAAGCTTGCCACCGAGAAATTTTACGACGGAACCGCGTTCCACAGGATCATCAAGGGATTCATGATCCAGGGCGGCTGTCCCAATACGAAGGAAGGCGAGTCGGGCATACCCGGCACGGGCGGCCCGGGCTACAAGATCAAGGCGGAATTCAACACCAAATCCCACGTCAAGGGCGTGATTTCCATGGCGCGCTCCGCCCATCCCGATTCAGCCGGGAGCCAATTCTTCATCTGCCACGGTGACGCTCGTTTCCTCGACAAGCAATACACCGCCTTTGGCGAGGTGGTGAAAGGCGAGGATGTCCTCGACAGGATCGCTCTGGTTCCTACCAAGTCATCCGGCGGCGGCGAGAAGAGCGCCCCGAGCGAAAGGATCGCTCTCGAGAGTGTCCGGATTGTGGCCGCGTAGGCCCGGTGTGAGAGTTGCGGCCGCTTACGCCCTGGCTGTCTGCGCCGCGCTCGGAATTCTGATCGCAAGGACGCGAGCGGACGAAGCCCCGGCGGACGGGCGCATCGTCAAGATGCCCCCGTTCCCCGTGTTCGAGAATGGCACTTGGCATTACGTCCTGACCGAGGAGGTCGAAGTCATTTCGCGCGCCAGTGTGACGGAAACCGCGGACTTCCTCGGCCACTATCTCTTCCAGAAGAGGATGCTCGAAGAGCTCCTTCCCGCCCAGCTTCAGCCACCCCAGGAGACTCCTGTCGAGATGGTCCTCATAAACCCGGACATGGAAAGGAGGATGAACGATGCGCTGGCCGCCACCATGCGAACACAGTCCCTTCATCAGCTTCCGCTTGACGATACAGACGGGGCATCGACCAGCGTGTTGCTCACGCTGAAGAACGACGATTATAGCGGCTTGCAGACGCATCCCAACCGCGTGAAGACGTTGCTCAGCAAGCGCCACCCGGCCCTTCCTCAATGGTTTCAGGCATGGGTCACTGAAACCTTCCAACAGATCGATTGGCTCGATGAGCGCGAGATCACGATCCCTACGTCCCGATGGACCTCGGGAGACTCCCATTTTATTCCCTTCGAGGAGGTGTTCGCTGACACGATCCCGTCGTCCGAAAATCGGCGGCGCACGAAACTTCGCGACGCACAACGGTGGCTCTTCTTTCATTGGGCGATGGCGGAGCATCGCGTAGCTCTCTGGACATTCGTCGAACAAGCCTCGATGCGCCCCGTGACCGAAGAAATGTTTAGCGATTGCTTCGGCCTTTCCTATGCTGAACTGCAGAAGACTCTGATTGCTTACATTCCCCTGCTAAGACCGATCGTGATCGCACGGGTGAGCGACACCAGGGTCCCTGCCTTTACCTTTCGCGAAGCCACCGACCAAGAGGTCGCGAAGGTCGAGGGCGACCTGATCCGCAAGGAGATCCATTACGTCAAAAGTATCCGTTCGGATCGCGCGGCGACGGCGCGCTACATTGAGCATGCGAGCCGCGTGCTTCTGGCCTCCTTTGACATCGAAGAGAGCTACACTGGGTACGATCCCGGCTTCCTCGCCGTGGTCGGCCTCTACTACGCCGAACTGAACGACACCAGAAAAGCCATCCCCGCCCTAAGCAAGGCGGTGGAGGGGCATACGCCCCGGACACTTGCCTACATTGAGCTGGCCCGAATGCGTTACGAGCAGGCCGCCGAATTGCCCTTGGGCGGCGGAGGGGGATTCTCTCGCGCGCAGGTCGAGAGCATTCTCGCGTCCATCAAGAGCTGGCCGAAAGCGCTTACCAACCTGGCCGCTTACGACATCGCTTCCAGAACACTCTACCGCTTGGCGGATCCGCCCACGGACGAGGATCTCGCGATCTTCGACGAAGGCCTAAGAACCTTCCCCAAAAATCCCGCCATTATTTTGGCCGCCGCCAGCCTTTACGGCCGGGCTCATAACGATGTCCGGGCGCAGCAATTGGTCGATCTGGGGCTGGAGATCGTTTCCGACAAAGCCCTGCGTGAGAAATTTATCGCCTTGCGGATTCAGATCGCGGCAAGTTCCGTCGGGAGAAACTAGGCGGGACGGGGGTATCCCAATGCGGCGGCCACGGCGCCATAGGTGACCGCGCCAGCGCGCGTGTTGACGCCCTTCGCGAGCCCCGGATGTTCAGCAAGGGCCCGAGTGACCCCTTTTTGGACAAAAAGCGCGACGAAGGGCTCCGTCGCCTGGGTCAATCCGAGAGTGGACGTTCGGCCGACGAGGGCGGGCATGTTGGGGACCGCGTAATGGATTACCCCGCAATGCTCATAGACCGGCGCCTTATGGGAGGTGGGGCGTATGCTCTCAATGCAGCCGCCCTGGTCGATCGCGATGTCCACGATGACGCTGCCCGGCCGCATTTCGGCCACCAGCGCCGTCTTCACGACCGTGGGCGCCTTGGCCGCCGGTATGAGCACCGCACCCACTAGGAGGTCGGCGTCGGCCACGGAGCTTTCCAGGTTGGCGGGGTTCGACATGAGTGTGACGACCCTGCCGCGATATTCCGAATCGAGCGCCTCCAGCTTGCGCATATCCAGATCGAGCACCGTGACCCTCGCCCCCATGCCCACCGCCATCTGGACCGCGTGCGCACCCGAATTGCCGGCGCCGACCACCACCACATGGCCAGGGAGCGTGCCCGGAATGCCTCCCAGTAGGACGCCCGAGCCTCCGTGCTGCGACTGCAGAAAATAGGCGCCGATCTGAATCGCCAGCCGCCCGGCGATTTGGGACATGGGCTTCAAAAGCGGAAACGATCCGTCCGTCGCTTCGACGGTCTCGTAAGCGACTCCCAGAACCCGCCGCTTGAGCAGCACCTTTGTCAGATCCGGCCCCGCGGCCAGATGCAGATAGGTGAACAGGGCCTGGTCTTCCTGGAGCAATCCATATTCGGCCGGAAGCGGCTCCTTGACCTTCAAGATCAATTCCGAGGATTTCCACACCTTGCCCGAATCGGCCACCAAGGTCGCTCCCGCAGCGCGATATTCCGCGTCCGTAAATCCAGCGCTCAGACCCGCCGATTTTTCCACGAGGACCCTGGCCCCCAGCGACACACAGCGCCGGCACAAACTGGGCGTCATCGACACCCGCGTCTCGCCAATCTTGATCTCCTTAGGCACCCCAATCGTCATCCCCCCCCATCCTGCCCTCCCGGGCGCGCCGATACAAGCGCAAGCGGCCTAGCCGGCCGCCCCGAATAGGCGGAGGCAGCGGGCGCCGAGGAGAATTGCCGCCTTATCGACCGCCTCCGCGGGCGCCAATCCGGCCGGCGCAAGGAGCCGGCGGTTGTTGGCGCCCTGATCGGCGGTCGATCCGCGTCTTGGCGGCTCTCGACGAGGCGCCCGCTGCCTCCGCCTATTCGCGCAGCACCACAGCCCCCATTGCGCTTGGAATCCCACGCGCCTTCGGCCATTCCCTCGCCTCATGAATCCGCCGAAGCCACTCGAGATCATGGTCGCGTGCGCAGAGAACAGGGCGATGGGGCTCCAGGGCCGCCATCCCTGGCCGCGCATCCACGAGGACATGCGGATTTTCCACGAGCAGACCGCGGGGAAGCTCATCATTCTGGGCCGGATCTGCTTTGAAACCTGGCCTCGTGCAGCCCTCGATGGCCGGCGTCCCATCGTCGTCACTCGGCGAAAGGAACTGGAGCGCGGCGAGGTCCGGGTGACACCGTCCCTCGGCGAGGCCCTGGCTCTCGCCGATTCGCTGCCTGGACCGGCCTGCGTGACCGGCGGCGAGCGGATCTTCCGCGAAATTCTCGACTCCACCCGGCCCCTGACGCTGCACCTCACCCTGATTCATGCCGGGATCCCGGGAGACCGGTTCTTTCCCGAGTGGCGTGACCAACCTTGGACGGAAACCTACCGGCGCGAGAGCTCCGACGAGCACTTCCGGTTCACATTCTTTACGCTCGAACGAGCCGGGCGTGCGCCCGAGCCACCTCCACGTACTTCTCCGCCCAGGCCCTGATGCCATCCTGCTCGCCGGTTGTAAGGGGCCGGACAATCCGCGCCGGCGAGCCGAATACCAGTGAGCCCGGAGGGCATTCAAATCCTTGGGTGACGAGCGCATGGGCGCCGACAATGGTCCGCGAACCGATCTTTGAGCCGTCCAGGATCGTTGCTCCCATCCCAATCAAACATTCGTCGCCCACCTCGCACGCGTGAACGATTGCCGAATGGCCGACCGTGCACCAGGCGCCTATCTTCGCTCCGTAGGCGTCCGCCAGATGGACCACGGCGTTGTCCTGAATATTCGTCCCCTCGCCTATCCGGATCTCATGGATGTCGCCCCTGAGGACGGCTCCGTAGAAAACGCTGCTGAACGGTCCAAGGACAACGTCGCCCACAACCGTCGCGCTCGGCGCAATGAACAAAGCCCCCGAAATATCGGGCGCGCGCGCCAAATGCCGATTGAGGCGATCAGCCAGAGTCACCGAAATCCTCCTCCACCGGATGGACTGGGTCGCCGCATCACTTTTCCTTCGAATACGGGGTGCCGATAGCCCTCGGCGCGATCGCCTCGCCGACGAACCCCGCCAGCAGAAGAACGGTCAGCACATAGGGCAGCGCCTGAACGAATTGGACCGGCACGACTCCAACGCCCGGCAGAGCGACGCCCTGGAGGCGAGCCGCGAGGGCGTCGGTAAACGCGAAGAGCAGGCACGCCGCCAGGGTTGGGTACGGCCTCCATTTGCCAAAAATGAGCGCCGCCAAAGCGAGATAACCTTTGCCCGCGGTCATATCGCGGACGAAACCCGCGCTTGCCGCGATCGAGAGGTACGTGCCGGCGATGCCGCAGAAAACCCCCGAGATCAGGGAGGCTTCGTAGCGCAGGGCGGTGACGGAGATGCCGGCCGTATCCACAGCCTGGGGATTCTCGCCCACCGCGCGAAGCCGAAGCCCGAAGCGGGTGCGATAGACCACCCAGGAGACAACCGGAACAAGGAGGGCGGCGGCGTAGACGAGCACACTGTGGCCGCTCACGATTTGGGCGTAGGCGAATCCAAGGCCCCGGGTGTGTTCGGCAGCCTTGGCCCAGGGCCATTGGATCTCGGCAAATCGCTGGCCCGGACGCTCCAGTTGCGGGGTCTGACCGCCGAGATTGAACCAAGCAAGACCAAGGGAAGGCGCCAATCCCGAGACCATGATGTTGATCGCCATCGCTGCCACCACTTGATTTCCGCGGTACGTGACACAGGCAATCGCGATCAGAAGTGCGAGGAACACAGCAGTGCCGATGCCGGCAGCCAATCCCAGCCATGCCGATCCGGTGACAGCCGAAACCGAAGCGGCGGCAAAAGCCGCTCCAAGCATTTTACCCTCCAGTCCGAGGTCGACCACTCCGGCGCGCTCCGAAAAAAGGCCGCCGAGAGCCGCCAGTATCAACGGAGTCGCCACACGCACGGTGGCTGCGAGGAGAAGGACCAAGGCCGTGTACGTTTCCATGGTCCGGTTTACCGAGAAGGCGTCACCGCCGGGGAGCCGCCGGGAGCCGCCGCGGGAGGGCGGGCGCGGGCAAAGAGCGCGGCAATCGGGGCGCGGAACATGTTCTCAAGGGCTCCGCAGAAAACGATCACCAGCCCCTGAATGACGACCACCATGTCCCGATTGATCCGCGGCATGTCGAAAGAGATCTGGGAGCCGCCTTGGTACAGCGCGCCGAAAAGAAGCGCCGAAACGATGATGCCCGCCGGATGGTTGCGTCCCATCAGCGCGACCGCTATCCCGACGAAGCCTGCGCCCTCGGGAAAATCGAGAACGATTCGGTGCTGCGATCCCAGCAGTTCGTTGACACCGAGGCATCCGGCGAGCGCCCCCGAGACGAGCATGGCCTGGATCGTGGCCCTCGCTGGCGAGATGCCCGCATAGACAGCCGCGGACGGATTGCGTCCGGCGGTGCGCACCGCGAATCCCCAAGGGGTCTTCCAAATCAACACCCACACGAGGAAGCACGCGGCCAGCGCCAAGAGGGTCGAAACATTCAGCGGCGAGGGCGCATAGGGGATGCCCACCCGCGCCAGCAAGTCGCTCACCGCCGGCATCGATGCGTGGGGGCCAAAGGCCCGGGTTTCCGGCGATTGCTGTCCCGGATTGATCAGGACGTTGACCAGAAGATAGGTCATCAAAGCCGATGCGATGAAGTTGAACATGATCGTGGTGATCACGATATGGCTGCCCCGGCGGGCTTGCAGCCAGGCCGGGACAAAAGCCCAGCCCGCTCCGAATGCCGCCGCCGCCGCAATGCCCAGAGGAAGCACGACCCAGGTGGGCCAGCCCCCACAAGCCAGGCCAACCAGGCCGGCGCCGAGGCCGCCCAGGTAGGCCTGTCCCTCGCCGCCGATGTTGAAGAGCCCGGCATGGTAGGCGACAGCGACCGCCAGGCCTGTGAAAATAAAATTCGTCGAATAGAAGAGCGTGTATCCGATCGAATCCTGCGCTCCAAAGGCCCCAGCCGCCATCAGCTTGAGGGCCGCCCAGGGGCTTTCCCCCATGATGCGGACGACCACGCCGGAGAGCAGGAGCGCAGCCAGCAAATTCAACACAGGGAGCAGTCCGTATTCGACCCACGCGGGCAGGCGTCCCGACATCCTCATCGCGCCCCCTCCGACCGGACACCGGCCATCATCAGTCCAATCCGCTCCTCGGTGGCATCCGCCCTGGACAATTCGCCGACGATTTCGCCGCCGGCCATGACCAGGATTCGATCGGCCAGCCCGAGGATTTCGTCGAGTTCCACCGATACCATCAGAATCGCTTTGCCCGCGTCACGGAGGGCCACCAGGCGCCGATGAATGAATTCGATCGCGCCGATGTCGACTCCGCGAGTCGGCTGGCCCACCAGAAGGACCGAGGGGTCGGCCTCGATTTCGCGCGCCAGCACCAGCTTTTGCTGGTTGCCGCCAGAGAATGCGGTGAAGCGGAGGTGCGGATTGGCAGGACGAACATCGAAAGCGGCGATCTTGGCTTCGCATCCGGAACGTATGGCCCGACGCCCGAGAAATCCCCAATGCCTGTAGGCCGGCCTGCGGTGGTAACCGAGAATAGCGTTGTCCTCCGCTGCAAACTCCCCGACGACGCCCAGGCGCAGCCGATCTTCGGGGACATGGGCCAGGCCAAGCGTGCGCCGGCCGGCCGCGCCATTGGTTTCACGCGCGACCTCGTGACCGTTGAGCACGATCGAACCCCGGGTTGGAATTCGGATTCCGGCGAGCGCTTCCATGAGTTCTGATTGTCCATTGCCCGCGACACCCGCCACGCCCACAATCTCGCCGGCCCTAAGCGTGAAGCCCGCTGATTTGACCCGGGCCACCCCGAACCGGTCGCGGACTTCCAGGTCCCGCACGGTGAGCAGAGCTTCTCCTGGCTTGGAAGGAGCCTTCTCGAACTGAAGCGCCACGGCGCGGCCCACCATGCGCTCCGCGAGTTCTCGAGGTGAGGTGTCCGAGGTGGCCGTCTCGTGCACCACAGCGCCCTGCCGAATAACGGTGACTCGGTCCGTCACCGCCATGATTTCCCTCAGCTTGTGGGTTACCAGGATCACCGACTTGCCCTGGCCCCGAAGGACCGCGAGCATCCGAAAGAGCTGGTCGGCTTCCGACGGGGTCAGCACAGCGGTCGGCTCATCGAGAATGAGTATCTCGGCCTGCAGATATAAAGCCTTCAATATTTCCGCGCGCTGCTGCACCCCAACCGACAGGTGCCGAACCTCGGCGTCGAGCGGCACCTCGAGTCCGTATTCCTTGGACAGCCGCCCCAGTTCGGCGCGGGCCGCCGCCAGTCCCCGCGCAAGGAGTGGGCCGCCCTCCGCGCCCAATATGACGTTCTCAAGCACCGTGAAATTTTCCACGAGCATGAAGTGCTGGTGCACCATTCCGATTCCCGCTGCGATCGCATCCCGGGGGCGGTTGAGAACCACGGGCGTTCCGCGCACCCGGATTTCGCCGGAGTCAGGCTGGTGAAAGCCAAAGACGATATTCATGAGCGTCGACTTCCCCGCCCCATTCTCACCGACAAGCCCGTGGATCGAGCCGGGCGCCACCGACAGGGATATGGAGCGGTTCGCGTGAACCGCGCCGAATCGCTTGTCGATCGCCCGCAGTTCGAGGGCTGGCGCCATCGCTAGGGCGTCTGTTCCCGGTATTCCGGAACGGTGATCTTGCCAGCGACGATATCCGCCTTCGCCTCGTTCAGCCGTTTTTCAATGGCCGGCGTCAGCACCTTCCGATTGTCGGCGTCCAGAGAGTAATCGACGCCGTTCTCCGCGAGTCCCAGAACATGCGGACCGCCCTTCCATGTGCCGTTCTTTGCGGCCATGAACGCCTCGTATACTGCCACGTCCACACGCTTCACAGCCGAGGTCAGGACATTGCCCGGGTGAAGGGCGTCTTGATTGCTGTCGCACCCAATTCCGAGCAGGCCGGCATCGGCGGCCGCCTGCAGCACACCGAGGCCCGTCGCACCGGCGGCATGGAAGACCACGTCAGCTCCCCGCCCGAATTGGCTCTTTGCGAGCTCGGCCCCCGCCGTGGGATTGCTCCAGGCTGCGGGGGTATTGCCGGTCATGTTGGCATACACTTCAATTTGCGGGTTTACGTACTTGGCGCCAGCGGTGTAGCCCACCTGAAATTTCCGAATGAGCGGGATGTCCATTCCCCCGACAAATCCGACCTTCCCCGTCTTGGACGCGAGGGCCGCCGCCATGCCGCAGAGGTAGGACGATTCCTGCTCGCGGAAGTTGATCGATTGGACATTCGGAAGATCGACGACCGCGTCCACGAGCGTGAACTTCACCGCCGGGTATTTCTGGGCCACCGCTTGAACCGCGGTAGCCTGATTAAAACCAATCGCCACAATAACGGTGGCGCCACGGCGGATGAACTGCTGCATCGCCTGCTCGCGCTGGGCCGCGCTGCTGATCTCGAACTCGCGAATGGGCACGCCCGTCTCCCGCTTCATTCGCTCGGCGCCCACGCTCGCCGACTGGTTGAATGAACCGTCGTTCTTGCCCCCGAAATCGTACAGGATAGCGGGTGAAAAATCCGCCGCGCTCAGCCGAACCAAGGCCAGAACGCCGGTCGCCGCGAGGACCCGGCCTTTCGAGGCGGCGGTGCGCAGCATGCAGGCCCGCAACGCGACGAATGGGTTCATCATGGTTGGACGGGTTATCAGGGCACCGGCACTGGCGCGAGCTTCCAAATGTCCTTCGCGTATTCTCGGATCGTGCGATCGCTGGAGAATTTTCCGACCCTTGCGGTATTGAGGATGGCCTTGCGCGCCCAGCCCGATCGATCCCGGTAGGCCAAGTCGACGCGCGCCTGGCAATCGCAGTAAGCGCGGAAATCAGCCAACACCAGAAACGGATCACCGCCGTCCAACAGGGTCTGGTGGACCGCGGAGAAGGCTCCATGCTCGCCGGGCACCCAGAAATCGCTCCCCAGCCAGTCGACGACCGCCCGCAGCTCTTCGTCCGCGCGGTAAAAGTCCCAGGGCTTGTAGCCGTGCGCATGGAGCGCTTCCACATCCTCGACCGTCAGGCCGAAGATGAAGATGTTGTCGTCACCGACTTCTTCGCGGATTTCGACATTGGCTCCGTCCAGCGTGCCGATCGTCAGGGCGCCGTTGAGGGCGAGCTTCATGTTGCCCGTGCCCGAGGCCTCCTTGCCGGCGGTGGATATCTGCTCGGAAAGGTCCGCCGCCGGAATGATCTTTTCGGCCAGCGAAACGCGGTAGTTCGGCAGGAAAGCGACCTTGAGTTTGCCGCCGATTCGCGGATCGGAGTTGATCCGCGCGCCGATCACGTTGGTCGCGCGTATGATGTTCTTGGCGACATCATAACCCGGGGCGGCCTTGGCGGCGAATATGAAGACGCGCGGGACGAGGTCTGGGGCCGGATTCTGCAGAAGCCGGCGGTAAAGCGCCAGCAGGTGCAGCAAATTGAGATGCTGGCGCTTGTACTCGTGGAGGCGCTTGATCTGGACGTCAAACAGGGCGTCCGGCGAGACCGCCAGGCCGCATTCCGCCTGAATCACCCGCGCCAGGTCGACCTTGTTGGCGCGCTTGATCGCCATGAATTCCTCCTGGAACGAGGGGTCATCCGCAAACTTCTCGAGTCCGCGCAGCAGGTCGAGGTCGCGGGCCCACTCGCCGCCTCCGAGGACGCGGGTCACGAGCGCGGAGAGGCGCGGATTGCACTGCAGCAGCCAGCGCCGGGGGGTGATCCCGTTGGTCTTGTTCTGGAATTTGCCCGGATAGAGCGCGTCGAATTCAGGAAACAGCTGCCGGCGAAGCAGCGCGGTGTGGAGCGCGGCGACACCGTTGACCGCGTGGGAGCCGGCGACGGCCAGATTTGCCATCCGCACCATCCGCGATCCGCCTTCCTCGATCAACGAGCAGACGCGCTTCTTCGCGTCGTCTCCCGGCCACTTGGCCTCGCAGGCCGCCATGACTTTGACATTGATCTCGAAGATAATCAGCAAATGGCGCGGAAGCACCCGCTCGAAGAGCGGGACACCCCACCGCTCGAGGGCCTCGGGAAGGAGGGTGTGGTTGGTGTACGCAAAGGTTCTGTTTACAATGCTCCAAGCGGCCTCCCAGCCCATCCCATACTCGTCGATCAGCAGGCGCATGAGCTCGATCACCGCGACCGTGGGGTGCGTGTCGTTGAGCTGAATGGCGACCTTGTCGGGAAAATTTGCCCAGGAATTGGCGGCGTTTCGGAAGTGGCGCCGGATGATGTCGCGCATGGAGCAGGCGACGAAGAAATACTGCTGCACCAGCCGCAGCTCCTTGCCGTTCTCCGTCTTGTCGTTTGGATAGAGAACCTTCGAGATGGTTTCTCCCACAGCCTTTTGGTGGACAGCCTCGACGTATCCGCCGGAATTAAACGCCTGGAGATCGAAGTCCTCGGTGGCGCGCGAGGCCCACAGACGCAGGATGTTCACCGTCTTGGTTCCGAAGCCGGCCGTTGGAATGTCGTGGGGAACTCCGAGCACCGTGCGGGTGTCGACCCAGCGGGGTTTTGAATTTCCCTGGTCATCGAATACGTGCTCGATGCGGCCGTAAAGGCGGACCTCCTGAGTGTATTCGGCGCGCACGACCGAAAGCGCGTCGCCGAACAGCATCCAGCGGTCTGGGTGTTCGACTTGGTTGCCGTTGACGAACTCCTGTTTGAAGAGCCCGAACTCATAGTGGATGCCGTATCCGAGCGCCGGGTAATCCAGGGTGGCCAGCGAATCGAGGAAACAAGCCGCCAGCCGGCCCAATCCGCCGTTGCCAAGACCCATATCGACCTCGGACTCCCGAACCCGGTCGAAATCCGCTCCCAGACTCGTTAGCGCGGCGCGGGCGGTTTCTGTGAGCCCAGTCGCCAGCAGATTGCTTTCGAACAGCCGGCCCATCAGGTACTCCATCGAAAAGTAATAGACCCGGCGGCAGTTTTCGGAATTGTGCACCCTTTGGGTGGCGATCATCCGCTCGTGGATATGATCGCGGACAGCGAGCGAGGTGGCCACCCACCAGTCCCGGGGCGTGGCCGACTCCGGATGCCTGGCCAGAGTCGAAGTCAGGTGCCTCAAGATCAGCGACCGCAGAACAAGTTCGGGCGGATCGCCGCGCAGGGGCACCTGCGACCCGATTTGGGTCCCGGGGCGGGACGGCGAAGCGGATGAAGAGGTCTCGGCGGTTATTTTCGGCATGCGTGGGAAACCCGGCAACGGGCTGTTATCTAGCAGTTATCTCGCCAAGAAGCGGCGGGCAAGTTCTCCGTGGTTAAGCTCGATGTAAGTCGGACGGCCGAAGGGCGAGGTAAGTGGCAGCGCTGTCGCGAAGAGAGCGGCAAGAAGCGCGTGGACTTCCGCTTCGCCGGCCTCCGCGCTCAGGCGGACGGCCTTCAGGGCGGCCATGCGCGCAATCTCATCGTGCGCGGTGCCGGGATTCGAGGGATGGATCTCTGAGGAACGGTTCGGCCTTCGCGGGCTCCATCCAGGCCGGCACCGCCTCGATTCGGAAGAAGTGCCGCCCAAATTCGGCGATCTCAAATCCATGGGCCGTAAGAAATCCGGCGTGATCCAAAATGAGGGCCGAGGTGATGGGGTCGGCTTCCAAGGTCAGAGGAAGCAACAGGCGTTGAATCGCCACCGAACCCGATGCGAACTCGGCGCGCAAGCGCTCGAACCACACACGCTGGTGGGCGGCGCTTCGGTCCAGAAGAACGATCCCGCCCGGTGCCTCGAACAGAACATAGGTTCCCAACGCGGTCCCCACGAATCGCCAGGCGTGGGTCAGCGCCGCTGCGCTGGGCGGAGTGCTCACTGCCGCCGAGGGGGCGCCCGCCGAACCTTCCCGCGGCGGTGCCGGCGCGGGCATCGGGGAGGGCGCAAACGTAGGGGAGGCCGCGGAAGCCGCTCCCTCGAAGTAATCGGGAGCCGATGGCTCCCCGGCTACGGCCGGCCCCGGGCCCACAGCCGCACTCCCGGCAGTTCCGGCCCGCATCTCGGCAAGCGATCGCAGACGGCCCAGCACCGAGCGGATCACGAAGGAGCGAACAGCCGTCTCATTTCGGAAGCGCACCTCTCGCTTCGCGGGGTGCACATTCACATCCACCGCCGCCGGGTCGCATTCGAAAAAGACAAAAGCCGCCGGAAAGCGGCCTTCGGGAAGAGAGCCCCGGTAGCCTTCCACCAGCGCCTGATTGAGCGCACGGCTGTCCACCGGGCGTCCATTCACGAAGGCAACGATGTCTCGCCGCGTTGGACGGCCCGCACCGGGAAGGCCGACGAGACCGGACAGCTTCATGCCGCCCTCAGCAGCGTCCACGGAGGTCAATTGAGCGGCCGTGTCGGCGCCGAAGATCTCCGTCACCCGGTCCGCCAGCGAGGGACACTCCGGCGAGCGAAAGACAAGGTCCCCGTCTTCGAATAAGGTGAAGGCCACGCCAGGGCTCCCCAGCGCGTAAAGTCGGACGCAATGGATGATATGCGCCGCCTCGGTCCGGTCCGACTTCAAAAACTTTCGGCGCGCCGGGACCGGTTCGAAGAGCCCCTCCACGGAGATCCTCGTTCCGACCGGGAGCCCAAGGGCACGGACGCGGGCGAGGCGCCCAGCATCCACGACGATTTCAACGCCGGCGTCGGCTCCCACCGCACGGGTTCCCAAGGTAAATCTGGAAATACTGGCGATCGATGGGAGCGCTTCCCCGCGAAAGCCGAAGGTTCCCAGCCGGTCCAGATCCGCCGCCTCCGTTATTTTGCTGGTGGCGTGCCGTTCGATGGAGAGCCGGGCATCCTCCGCCGACATTCCCTGGCCGTTGTCTTCGACGACGATCAGCGCGCGGCCGGCATTTCTGAATTCGACCGCTATCCGACGAGCCCCCGCATCCAGCGAGTTCTCGACCAGTTCCTTCACAACCGCAGCCGGACGCTCGATCACCTCTCCGGCCGCGATCTGATTGGCCACCCGATCGGGCAGGATTCGGACTTTCGGCATGATTCGTGATGCGACCCGCTTCTCGCGGATGAAGGCCCTTCCTCGGCCGGCGCTCGATCAATCGGCCAGCGCTTTGCGCCAGCGCGAGAGCTGCCGGCGCAAGGGGCCGGGACCGGGCATGCCGACCCCGCGGCGGGCAGCCATCGCCCGCTTGAGGTCAAAGACCTCGGGCCAATCGGAGCCGAAGCCGGAATGCACCGCCTGGACCTCTTCAAGCGTCAGGGACGGAAGGGGAATCGCACGCCGCTCGGCGAGGGCGACCGCCTTGCCCACCGCATGGTGCGCCTCGCGAAACGGGACGCCCCGCGCAACCAGATAGTCGGCGAGATCGGTCGCCAGCAGCCCGGGGTCCGCCACCGCCGCGGCGCATTTATCCGGATGGAACGTCATGCCTCCGACAACCGCCGCCAAAACGTCAGCACACAGGCAGGCTTGATCAAAGCTGTCGAACACGGGTGGTTTGTCTTCCTGGAGGTCCCGGTTGTACGTCATGGGAAGGCCCTTCACCATCGTGAGGAGCGTGTGGAGATTTCCCTGCAGTCGCGCCGACTTGCCCCGAAGCAGTTCGCAGGCGTCTGAATTCCTCTTCTGGGGCATCAGCGAGCTTCCCGTGCAGAAGGCATCAGGAAGCGCGGCGAATCGAAATTCCGCGCTCGTCCAAAGAATCAGGTCCTCCGCGATCCGCGATCCGTGCACACCGAAAAGAGCGCACGCCGAGGCGAATTCCACGTGAACATCCCGGTCGGCGACCGCATCCATGGAATTCTGCGTGAGCCGCGCGCGTCCCCGCGCGTCCACAAATCCCAGGGCTTTGGCCGCGAACTCACGGTCGATCGGAAGCGTCGTTCCGGCGAGGGCGCCAGCGCCCAGCGGGCATTCGTTGGCCTTCTCGCCGACGTCCTCCATGCGGCGGCGGTCACGGTCGAGCATCTCCATCCAGGCAAGGAGGTGGTGGGCCATGGACACCGGCTGAGCGCGTTGCAGATGCGTGTATCCGGGGATTAGAATCTCGAGACCGGCTTCGGCAGCGCGCAGCACCGCGCGCTGGGCGGCGGCGATCTTGCCGCCGAGCACACCGCACGCGTCCTTGAAGAACAGCCTCATGTCGGTCGCCACCTGATCATTCCGGCTGCGGGCCGTGTGGAGCTTCGAGGCGGCGGGAACGCGGCGGGTCAGGGCCTGTTCGATGTTCATGTGAACATCTTCTAGAGCGGTATCCCAGGTGAATTTTCCCGCCTGGATCTCGCCTAAAATCGCGTCGAGTCCCGCATGAATCGCGTCACGTTCGCGCGCGGTGATCAGCCCGACATGGGCCAGCATCGCCGAGTGAGCTTTGCTCCCGGCGATATCGTAGGGCGCCAAGCGGCGGTCAACGGAGACCGACTCGCTGAATGCGAGCATCAGTTCGGCGGGCCCCGATGTGAAACGTCCGCCCCAGGTGGCTTGCGAAGGCTTGTCCATGACGAATCCCGAGATGACTGCCGGGGGGGCATCGGCGCAACGCGAAAGATGGTTTGCGCTTTGCGCCCCCACCGGCCCTCGCCAAGATCCCACGATGTCCCGGCTCTTCGCCCTGGCCCTCGCCGCAGTCACCGTTTCGGCGCAACCCGCGCGAACCGATACCGAGGTAAGTCGCCGCTACGCCGTCGTCACGATCCAACCGAGCAAGACGTCGATCTATATCGGAAGCGTGACCCTGAATCTCCACCCGCTGATCAGGCTCGATCAGGAGTACTCGGCGGTCTACACCGCCACGGTCTTCCCCTACTTCTTTTACGACGAAACCGGCCGGGTCACCATTAAGATCCCGGACGAGGCTCTCCTCCGCGTGGCCAAGGGAGAGGCGGTCGATTTTGCGGGTAAGGGACTGAGCGATGAGGGGGAAGAACGTCGGATCGAAGGACGGGCGACTCCCACGGGCCCCGATGCCGGACGAATCAAGGTCCGCATCTACGTTTCGAAGCGGATCGCTCTGATTTTCAATACGACCTACCGCATCGACGGAGCGCAGGCTCCCGCGCCGACGACCGAGAGCCGCCGGAACGAGTGATCCGTCAGGCAATCCAGCGGAAATCGATGACCTTTTCGACGTCGGGAGCCAGGCTCTGGTGGACGGGACAGCTGTGCGCCGCCTGTTCGAGAACCCCGGCAGGTGCTTGGCGAGCAGCAGCCGGCAGCCAGAGAGTAGCGGCAAGCCGGCGGATGCGGCGGGGTCCCTCGGCGGTCATCTCTTTGGTCACCTCGTACCGCAGGCCGCTCAGTTCGACTCCGTGGCGCCGAGCCACAATGGCCATCGTCGTGGCGATGCAGGTGGCATAGGCGGTGGCCACCAAGTCGGTGGGAGAGAAAGCTTCCCCCTTGCCCTGATTGTCCTTGGGCGCGTCTGTGCTGAGGAGCGCGCCTGACGGCCCGTGGACCGCTGTGCAATGCAGATCGCCCGAATACTCTCCTTTGATCGTGACCATGTTCCGAGTATGGCTATTCGGGCGCGCCCGGCGCAACGAATTCAGGATTGATTGCCCGACGCACGGCCGCTTCGAAGGCAGGCAAGGGAGCGTCAAAGTGGGGGCTCGGGCCACTGGCTCCGGGGACATAAATCGGCGACTGCGCCGGGGGCGCCGAAAGCGAGAGAACCGCATCCTCCCGCATCTGGCCGAGCGTTTGCGATACATAGCGGGTGCGCACCACGTAGCGGTAGCCGGAAGGGGCGGCGGGCTCCGGAGTCCGCCACAGTTCGAAAAACAGCGCGCTTCCCGGCAACACCGGGTTGGGCACGGAGCCGGGAATCCACCAGCAAAGGCCCAGGAGGCCGCCCAGGTTGGCCAGATTGGTGTCATGACCCGAGATGATCACGATCCGGGATTGCGGCGGCCCAATCGCTCCCTCGAGGGATTTCTCCCCGGCCGCCTGTTCCAGCGTCTCTAGGATGTGGCTGGCGAGGTTGGAGCCCTGGACCTGAGCCGGATAGGCGGACCGGGCCACCAGGTCGAAATAGAGTTCATGGATCTCCAGCAACTGCGGCAGCATTTGAGGATCGAAGCGGCCCCACCCCACCTCCGCGGCCGGTTTGCCGTCGGTGTACTCGAGGAGCAGGCTCTCCGTAGCAAGTTCTGCAGCCCGGAGGGGTCCGCTGACACTCACCAGATTGTCGTGTTCACCCCGGCCAATGGCCGCGGGTGCGTCGAACGGGGATGGGTGCGGCGGTCCTCTTTCCCCGTAGAGAATTTTTTTGATGACTGAGATATCGGCGGCATAGGCCGTCTCGATCACGGAGGGATCCCCGCCGAGCCGCCCCAGGACGGAGGCAAGCCCGAGCGCCGGGTCCGCGTTGCCGATGTGCGCCCGAATTGGCTGGAAAAGCGCATCGACGGCACCTTGGGCCTTTGCGTGCACCACCAGCGGAGCGTCCGGCACCAGGTTCTTGCCGAGAGTCTGGGCGGTTGCCATCGTCCGCTGGTCGGAATCCGCCTTCAGGTAGACTCGGCTGGCATCGACCGCCGGGTCCCCGGTAAGAAGCCCCTCGGATTGAAATAGCTCTCGGTAGTAGGCCCCCATTCGGCCGACCAGTTCATTTCCTCGCGGCGTGAGGATGCCGGGCGCTACCTCCCATTCAGGCCATGCTTGAGAGGCATAGGGAGCCATGACTGCATTGGTGCTTAAGGGTGTGCGCACCCCGTGGCGGGTCAGGACAATCGTCAAGCGCAGCTCGGCGGTGGGAGGGCCGGACGGGGACGGCTCCGGCGCCTGTGCGCCGCGAACCGTGGCAGCGGCCAAAAGCGCCACAGATGCAAGGAGCGCTGCCGCGGCCCCTGCCAGGACCGGGAGCGCGAAAAGCCTTCGCGCGAGTGCCGATATCCGCCGAGGACTGGCCGCTGCGTTGACGATGATGAGGTTCATAACGAAATGATTTTCATTTCCCCGCCACAGCGAATAACCGGTCGATCACCTCAGTGTTGCGCAGCGTTTCGGAAAGTCCAAACAGCGGAGGGCGCCCGGCCAGGACTGCATCGGCAAAATCCTCAACTTCGAGGCGGTAGCGGTCGCACTCCACCACCGGAAGCGTGCGACTCCCGGCCGCTGTCGTGAGCGTCAGAGAGCCGGGAGTGCCGAAGAATGTCTCCGGGATCTCGAGGATACCTTCGGTCCCAATGATCTCTGAATGGACGCGGCGGAAGGCATTGAGCCCGGTATGGAGTGCGGCAATCATTCCGGAAGGATAGCGCAGCAATGCCGAGAAAAGCATGTCGACGCCCCCCTCCCTGACACACTCGACCGCAACTGAGTCCGGTCGCGCGGTGCCGGGACCCTCCCCCACCGCATCGGCAATCATGCCGGCAAAGTTGACCGGATAACATCCGACATCGTAGAGCGCTCCGCCTCCCAATTCCGGTTTCAGTTTGATGGACGCAGGATTGGCGAGGAGGAAACGGAAACTCGAATTCACATGTTTGATCCGGCCCAACGCGCCGCTGCGAACCGTTTCCAGGACCAGACGGGTGCGTTCCGAGTAACGGTACATAAACGCCTCCATGAGGGTCACTCGGTTCGCCGCACACGCCGCCACCATTCGGCGCGCTTCCGCCGCATTGAGCGCAATCGGCTTCTCGCAAAGCACATGCTTTCCGCGCTCCGCCGCTCGAATGGTCCACGCACAGTGCTCGGAATTGGGGAGGGGGATATATACCGCGTCGACAGCGGGATCCTCGAGGAGGGCGTCATAGCCCACGGAGGTCGTCACGCCCGGATAGCGAGCGCGCACCTCTCCCAATTTCGCCTCGGTGCGAGAGGCCAGTGCGCGAAACTCGCCGTTCGACGAGGCGACAATCGCAGGAATTACGTTCTCCCGCGCAATTTTGGCAAAGCCGAGGACTCCCCAGCCCAGCTTGCGAGACGGCGGCGGCATTCCTCCGATGATTCCGGGCAGTAGTGCCGCCGGTCAATGGCGAACTACCCTGTCCACCTCCGCCGCGCATTTCGCTAAGGCGGAGCTTCGCGCGCAAGCTGCGGTCCGGCCAGAGCCGTCGGGGCGAAGCGAATCTCGGAGATCGATCCCTTGAACCAATAAACGCGGTTCAACCGGACGCCGACGGCCATGTGGGCGGAAGGAACCATTGCGCCAAAGGCCACCGATCCGGAAAGCTCAGGCTCGCCATCCACAAAGCTGCTCATGTGTCCGTTCTCGTAGGTGAGGGCGGCCCAATGCCAACCGCCGCAGGGATGCAGCCGCTTCATGTCCAGAAGCGTGCAACGGCTAGAACCGAAGAGGAGGAAGGTGTCGAGCGCCCACGCGCCATCCGGCGTGACCCGGGTCTCGAAAGTCAGACGGTGCCCCTCTGCATCCTCGATGTGAATGAAACGCTGGGCGGCCGGCCCGTCGGCGTCGGCCCGGAAACGAACCTGGATGGTAAAAGCCGCCCATCCGGCAATCGGGCTGGCATCGAAAGTCAGCGCGTCGGCTTTTCCGTTGAACTGGACCCAGGCGCCGGACACCCCGCTCGCCACGCTCGGGTTACCCAGAATGGTGGCCGCGGCGCCCCCGACGGTGCGGACGGAATCGAAACGCCAGTCCGCAGAAGCCCCCGAAGCCGAGGCCGCCTCTGCGGCGGCCGCGACGCGCGAGGACAGGCAGCAAGCGGCCGCGAGAAGGAGTGCTATTGGCAGGCTTCGCAAATCTCACCGTTGCGCATCGCCTCAATACTGCAGACGCGCTTCTCCTCTTCAGTGTACTGCTTGCGTGGGGCCGCCGCCTCGGCAGGCATTGCGGAGGGAGCGGTTTCTGAAGACGCCAGAACGGTGAACGGCGGCAGCATCACCGCTGCATCGGACGCATCCCGGATAAGCGTCTCGGCCCTCGTCTCCCCAGCGGCGCCGCGAACTTCCTTCCTCGAAGAGACCGTAGCCTTCTCGATATTGGAGGCTCCCAGCGACCGCAGGTAATAGGTCGTCTTCAGACCGGCATGCCAGGCGTGCCGGTACATGTGCGACAATACCTTGAGGTCCGGAGTCTTGATCCAGAGATTGACCGACTGGGATTGGTCGATCCACTTCTGCCGCCGGGCGGCGGCTTCGACGATCCATTTTGGGTCGATATCGAAGGCGGTCAGATAACGGGCCTTGAGATCATCGGGGATGCGGTCGATGTCCTTCACCTCGCCATCGAAGTATTTGAGATTGTCGATCATATCCTGGTTCCAGAGCCCGCGAGCCTTGAGGTCCTTCACCAGGAACGGATTGAGAACGATGAATTCGCCTGAAAGGTTGGATTTGACGAACAGGTTTTTGTAGGTCGGCTCGATGCAGGGCGAGGTGTTGGTGATGTTGGAAATCGTCGCCGTCGGTGCGATCGCGAGCACATTGCTGTTGCGCATGCCTTGAGCGGCGATCTTGGCGCGCAGCGGCGTCCAGTCCATTCGGCCGCCCCGCGGAACGTCCACCGGCATGCCGCGCTCCTGTTCGAGGAGGTCGACGGTGTCGGGCGGCAGAAGCCCCCGGTCCCACTTCGACCCTTTGTACGAGGAATACGTTCCACGCTCGGCGGCGAGATCGGAACTCGCCTCGTAAGCGTAGTAGGCAATGGCCTCCATGGCTTCGTCGCTGAACTCGACCGCCTCCGTCGAAGCGAACGCGACGCCCTTCATGTAGAGGGCGTTGGCGAGGCCCATCACGCCCAGTCCGATCGGGCGGTGGCGCTGGTTGGAGTTTCTGGCCGCCTCGGTCGGGTAAAAATTGATGTCGATCACGTTGTCGAGAGCCCGCACCGCCGTTCGAATCGTTTCGCGAAGCTTCGGATGATTCAATGAGCCATCGGGCAATAGGTGCGTCTCAAGGATCACCGAGCCGAGATTGCAGACGGCGGTTTCGTCCTTGGAGGTATTCAAGACAATCTCAGTGCAAAGATTCGATGAGTGCACGACACCCACATGATCCTGGGGCGAGCGGACGTTGCAGGCGTCCTTGAACGTGATCCAGGGATGGCCCGTCTCGAAGATCATCGACAAGATCTTCTTCCAAAGATCCAGCGCCTCGACCTTGTTGCCATAGATCTTTCCAGCCTCGGCGAGCTTTTCGTACTTGAGGTACTGCTCCTCGAAGCGCCGGCCATACAGCTCGTGGAGATCCGGGGTCTCATTCGACCGGAATAGGGTCCACTGCGCGCGCGCCTCCATCCGCTTCATGAACAGATCGGGAATCCAATTCGCCGTGTTCATGTCGTGGGTGCGCCGGCGGTCGTCACCGGTGTTCTTGCGCAGCTCGAGAAACTCAAAAATATCGTTGTGCCAGGTCTCCAGGTAGGCGCAGCCGGAACCCTTCCTTTTACCGCCCTGATTCACTGCGACAAGTTGGTCATTATGAAGCTTTAAGAAAGGAATCACCCCCTGCGATTCCCCGTTGGTTCCACCGATATAGGCGCCGGTCCCGCGGACCGAAGTCCAGGAGCCCCCGAGGCCGCCCGCCCACTTCGAAAGGTAGGCATTCTCCGCGATGCCTCTTACGAAGATACTTTCTATTGAGTCACTTACAGTATAAAGGTAACAGCTGGATAACTGAGAGTGCAGCGTGCCCGCGTTGAAGAGCGTGGGTGTCGACGAGCAGAATCGACGCGTCTTATAGAGCTCATAGAGCCCGTTGGTTCGTGACTCGCGGTGCTCGTTCTCGTCGAGGAAAAGCCCCATGGCCACGCGCATCCAGAAGAACTGAGGGGTCTCGATCCGGCGCGACGGCTTCGAAACCTTGTCCACGATCAGATAGCGGTCGTAGAGGGTTTGGACACCGAGGAAATCCAGCTCGAGATCCGACGACGGATCGAGCGCGGCCGCCAACCGGGCCACATCATATTCGAGGAGACGGGGATTCAGACGCCGGATGGCGATCCCATGCTCAATATATTTACGGAAAGCTCTCTGGTGAAATTCCTTAAGCTTGCCGATTCCATCGCGGAGAATGTCCCACCCGAGCACCTCCTCGTAAATGTAGGTCAATTGGATCCGTCCCGCGAACTTCGCGAAGTCGGCATCCTTCTCGATCAGCGTCTTTGAGTTCAGGACAATGGTCGCGTCGAGGTCCTTTTGAAGGATCTGATCATAGATCGCCCGGCGAAGCTCATGCTCGATCTGTTCACCGGTCAGGCAAAGATCCAGGCCGATTCTCGCGAATTCGATGCGCTTGCGCAAATCGGCGCCGTCCCAAAACACGCTCTCGCCGCTCGGACGCTTCACCACAACCATCGTCTCCTGGGCGGCGGATTCCGGCGCCGCCACGGCCCCCTCCATTTCGCCCTTGGCGCTGTCTCGTGCGGCTGCGCGCTCGGCGCGGAATAGGATGTAGGCTTCAGCGACTTTGAAATGACCGGCCCGCATCAATTCCTCCTGCACCAGATCCTGAATCTCCTCGATGTGAACGAACGCCTGGTTGGACGCCTGGATACGCTCGGAAACGGCGCGCGTGATCGCCACCGCCGGCGCCGAGTCGCGCCGCAGGGACAGAAACGTCTTGCGGACGGCGATCTCTACCTTCTGTTCGCTCCACGGCACGACATGGTTGTTGCGGCGAATCACCCGAACGGTGCTCTGGGCCGCGGCCTCCCGCCCCACGGAAATCTTGCGGGCTCGGTTGAGCAGGACGCTCTTCGCGACCATGTAAGCGTTGTTGTCGACGAGGGTCTTCTCAATGAGCTCGTAGAGGGTGTTGAGTGAGAGCCGAAGCGGATGACTGGCCTTGGCGAGTTCGCAGAGATTGGCGGCGAGTTCGCCGCAGATGCGCACGACCCAGGCGCGGTTCTCCTCCGAGAAGATCTCTTTATCGCCTCGCGCCAGGCAAACATTGGTCAATGCCTTGCCAAGAGTGTCCGCCACCTCCGAGAGGTCGAAGCGTTCGTCGCCGTGCGGGCACACCAGGATGATGGAGGGCACGGCGACCTCATGCCCCGCCAGGACATCCCGCCACGCGTAGACGGGCTTCTGATCGAGGGGGGCATGGACGGTGCGTTTGAGGGCGAGATCGTGTTCGAGAGAGGCGGTGCTCATAGGCTAGGGGGGATAACGGGGTAAGCAGCTTAATGTAAACGAGTTGAATTAATAAAATCCGCTGGGAGCGGAAGGATCCCCCAAACGCTGATCCTAGTGGATCTGCGCCCAAGGGGCGAAAAGGGGAGTGACGATCCGGGTATTTTCCTACGCGAACCCGCTCAGAGTTCGTCGTCCGAAGCCACGTTCAGGGACGATGCCTTTTGATATTCCGTGACCCGGCCCTCGAAGAAATTCTGTTCCTTCTTGATGTCCATCATCTCGGCCAGCCACGGCAATGGATTCTTGCTGCCGCTCGAAAGCGGCGCCAAACCGCAGCCTTCGAGGCGTCGGTCCGCGATAAAATCGATATAGGTGAGAAAATCCTCGAGCCGCAGCCCCACCGCGTTGACCGGGAGACAGTCACCGATGAATTCCTTCTCGAGCGTGACCGCTTCGTGCATGAGGGCGCGCAGCTCCTCCTTGAATTCCTGGGTCCATATCTCGCGATTCTCCTCAACGAGATCCATGAACAGATTGCGGAACACCTCGATGTGATTCGACTCGTCCCTCAGCGTGTAGCGAAACATCTGTCCGATTCCCGGAAATTTGTTCTGCCTGTAGAGCGAAAGCACCATCCCGAACAGCCCGTAGAATTGGGTGCCCTCCATGCACTGGCCAAAGACGAAAATATTGCGGGCGAGCAGCCGCTTGTTCTCGGGGTCGGTCATGTCGAGATCACGGCGCAGGGCGCGCGAAATGCGGGTGACGAACTCGTTCTTGCGGACGATGGTCGGAACGTCCTCGAACATCGCCTCGCACTCGTGGGGATCGATTCCGAGCGAAGCGATCATGTAGAGAAGCGAATCGGCGTGGATGTTCTCCTCATGCGCGTGCCTTCCAAGGACGAGCTTGAGCTCCGGAGCGGTGACGAGTTCCCGGACGACGTGCTGGATGTTGTCGCCGACAATGCCCTCGGCGGCCGAGAAATATCCGATGCCCATGCGGACAATCCAGCGCTCCACATCGGACACCAGCTTGCTGTCGCGCCACTGCTCAATGTCCTTGCCCATCGGGATGTCCTCCGGCTCCCAATGGTTCGCCTTCATCGTGCGGTACAGGTCGTACGCCCACTGGTACTTCAGCGGCAGCAGATTGAACGTCATTGTCATCCGGCCGTTGATGACCCGCTTCTGGGCAAACGCGGCCTCAGCCTTGGCTTGATCGAGGACGAAGGTCTTGGAGCCGACGGTGAATGACTTTTGCATGGGACGACAAGGTGGACGGAAATGACGGTGACACCGGCTGTTCTTGGCGCGCTGGACGACGAGGCGATCTAAAGTTATTGGAACTTATTTACGCGTTGCTGACCACAACAGGATGTGGTCCTTGGCAGCGGCGGACACAACCCATTGAGCTTTTGCCTACGCGCGTCAATAGGTTTGTGGCGGGTCAGGCCCACAATTTTTCAGTTTTTTTTCTTGCCGGGCAAACGAGCCTGTTTTTCCCGCAATTGGTGGCCATGGGTGACCATGGGCTGCCCGTCCCGGCCTTTGAGGCGGTCGACCGTCCGGGCCAGTCTCCGGCGCCGTTCTTCGCCCTCGGCGAATAATTCCAGCTGCCCGGACCCGTCCCCGACCCCGGACAGCTTCACGCTGACCAGCCTCAGCGGGGCGCGACGCTTCCAGGCCGAAGCGAGCAGCGGGGCGATCAGGGGAATGAACGGCCCCTCGACGTCGGTCGCCGCCTCAAGGCTGCAGGCGCGCGAATCGTGCGTGAAATCTGGATACCGCAGCCGGACCGTCAGCGTTCGCACCCGCTTGCCGTCATGCCGGACCTTGGACATCAGTTCGTCGAGCATGCGCTTGGCGATGCGCTCGATGGTCGGCGCGTCCGAAATGTCTGACTCGAATGTCTCCTGCTGGGAATAGCTCTTGGCGTCCCCTGAATCCGATTCGACCGGACTGTCGTCGAGGCCCCGGGCGGACTCCACCACGGATTGCCACCTGGAGCCCAGGACCGGGGCCAATTCGCGTCCGCTCTTGAGAACCAGATCCCCCACCCTTTCGATGCCGAGCCCGCGCAGCGCCGCCTCCGTCTTTGCGCCGATGCCAGGAAGCCTGCCCACGGGAAGAGGCGCCAGGAAGGACTCCTCTTCCCCCGGAAGCACCACCACGAAGCCGCGGGGCTTGCGCAGCTTGGAGGCGATCTGCGCCACCAGCCGGTTGGCCGCGATCCCCATCGAGACCGGTATTTGAAGCTCCTTCCATAGGAGCGCCTGCAGCCGCTTCACTTCCGCTTCGATCTCGCCGGCGCTTCTCAGTCCGCACGGCGAGAGATCGAGGTAGCCCTCGTCGATCGAGTTGCGCTGCACATACGGCGTCAGCGTCTCGCAGAGGTCGAACATCCGGCGAGAGATCCGGCCATAAAGGCCGGAGGTGTGGCGTATGAGGATGAGGTCCGGACAGACTTTGAGCGCACGCGCGCTTGGCATCGGCGTGTACACACCGCACGCGCGGGCTTCGTAGCTGGCCGAGGAGATGATCCCCCGCTCCCGCCCACCCACCGCGCATCGTTTCCCGCGCAAGGAAGGATCCAACGCCTGCTCGCACGAGACAAAGAAGGCGTCGGCATCCAGATGAACGATGGCGGGAAAAGCGGGCATTGGGCTCACGCATGCGAAGCGCGCTGCTCAGAGGGGGGGACCAACGGGAATATCATGGCCTCGCGGCCGCGGCCAGTTCGGCGGCGGCCTCGGCGGTTTCACCCAGCGCCCTGAGGACCATCCCCAGCTGGTAGTGCACGTCCGGGTTGTTCGGGCTCAACCGAAGCGCCTGGCGGTATTCACCCACAGCCTCCCTCGGACGCCCGGACCCGGCCAGCGCGAATCCCAGATAGGCGTGGGCCTCCGGATACGCCGGCTTCAGCCGGACCGCCTCGGTCAACTGCGCCAAGGCCTCGTCGAATCGCCCGCCGGTCGCCAGCGCCAAGCCCAAATTGGCGCGGGCCTCGGCGTAGTCGGGGCGCAGGCGAACGGCCTCCTGATATTCCGCAACCGCCGCCGGGATCTGTCCCGCGTTTCCCAGGGCGCCCGCCAGAGCGTAATGACCCTCGGGATCCCGGGGAGCGATTCTCAAAACCTCCCGGAACTGCGCAATCGCGTCGGGCAGATCGCCCACCGCCTCGAGAGCATTTCCGAGGCTTCCGTGGGCCTCCTTGGAATCTGGCATCAGGCGCAGCGCCGCCTCATCGTGGGCGATGGCTTCCCGCATCCTGCCTATCCGCGCGAGCGAAACGCCCAGCCCCAGCTCCCAATCCGAATTGCCGGGCCGGATCCGAAGCGCCGCCTCATAATGCGCGGCCGCATCAGCCGGACGGCCGGAGGCCAGCAGGGCGTTCGCCAGATTGACCTGAGCCGAGACATAGTTCGGCTCGATTCGTAACGCTCGCTCGATTTGGGCGATGGCCTCAGGCATGCGCCCCAGTTGGACGAGCGCTGCGCCCCAGTTGGAATAGATTTCAGGATAATGGGGAGCGATCCGCGCCGCTTCCCGGTAATGCTCCAATGCCTCGGCCTGCCGGCCCGAGGCCACGAGCACGCCCCCGAGATTGTTTTGTGCGAGCCAGGACTCCGGATTTCGTTCGAGGGTGGTTCGATACAGGGTCTCCACGTCCCGGTACATTCGAGTCTGCCGCCAAGTCAGGACCGCGAGAACAGCCACGAGCGCGCTCGCCGCCACCGCTGGGGAATGTGCGGCGTGTCCGGCCCGTTCTCTCCATTGCGCCCACGCCGCGGCCGCGCCTGCGAACACCGCCAGACTGGCCAAATATTGCCAGTGGTCCGCGACGAAGGAGAAAACAAAGGCATAGACATTGAAGAATCCCAACGTCGGGAAAAGCGAGCCGCCGAACAGGAGCGCCACGGCGAGCGGCCCGCGGCTACGACCCCTGATAAGCCAAAGCGCCGCAACCAGTGCCAAGGCTCCGAGCGGATAGAGGTATTGCCCCAAATTTCCGGCGTCCACCGTCCAGCGCGGATAGATGAATGTGAGATTCACCGGCCACGCCAGCTTGCCCAAGTAGAACCACGCCGCCCTGCCCGCGAGGAGACAACGCTGCACGAAGCCCAGGGAAAAGGCCGCGCCCGAGGCCCCGATATAGGTCCGCTCGACCCAGGCGGTGAACAAGCCCACACCCGCTCCCAAACCAAGCCACGGCAGGAGGGGAAGGGCGTCCCGTCGCCACGACAGGCTACCCCGTCGCCACCAAAAAACGACCAGGAGCGCGGCAGGAAGCGTCGCCGTGACGCTCTTGCTGAGTGTCGCTAGCGCAAACCAAACAAAACCCGCCGCGTAAGCGCCCAAACCGCGGGTCTGGTCGAATCGAAGGTAGGCAAGAGCGGACAGAAGGTAGAAAACAAGCGAGAGCGTATTTTTCTGCTCGGAGATCCAGGCCACGGATTCAACGCAGACCGGATGCACCGTCAGCAGGCAGGCAGCCAGCCAGGCTCCAGGCACGGCCAATCGGCGCAGGATCGTCGCGAAGAGACACGCTGCCAATGCGTGCAACGCCACGTTGGCCGCGTGATAGCCTGCCGCCCAGTCCCCCCAGAGCCGGTGCTCCATCCAGAATGTGCTATGGAGGATGGGATAGTACTGCTCAGTCGCCCCGACTTCGAACCAGATCCTCCACAATCCGTGCAGCGAACGGAGCCCGGGTTTGGTCACATAATCCGGATCATTCCAGAGCAGGCTTCCACTGAGGGCCGGCCAATAAGCCGCAAAAGCAAGCAAGACGATGCCCCCTGCGGCAAGGGCGTTGCCGGAGGGTCGTGCCTTCAGAAAGCGGCCCTTGTGCTCGTTCATCTAAATGGGCCCGGCGCCGCTCCAGGTCCCGAGGAGATCTGCGGCTTCACAAATCGAATGTCCGCCAGCAGGCGGGCCGCCTCCGCCAATTCGCTTTCGGATTCCTGCGTCCGCCCGACGGCCTTTAGGGCGAGCCCTAGGTTGTAGTGGATATCGGGATCCGCCGGTGCGACCTTGAGCGCTCTCTGGTAGTCTTCGATTGCCTCGGTCCATTGCCCTGCCTGCGCCAGCATGGCACCCAGATTGGACAATGCCTCGACATAGTCCGGCTTGAGCCGGACCGCCTCACGGTACTGGACAATCGCCGCGGCGGACTGGCCGGTCGCCACAAATGCGTTGCCAAGATTGTAGTGCGTCTCCGTCCGGTCCGGAGTCAGCCGCAGAACTTTTTCGTAGCCAGCGATCGCCTCGGCGGGCCGGCCAGAGGCGGCCAGGACCACCGCCAAATTGTTCTGCGCATCCGCATAATCGGGCTTGAGCTGCACCGCCCGTTGGAGATGGAACAGCGCCTCGGGCACCCGGCCGGAATTTGCCAGCGCCATGCCAAGATTCGCTTCCGCCTCGGCATACTGGGGCATCAGGCCAAGCGCTTGTTCATAATGCGAGATGGCCGACGTGAGCTGACCCATCTGGGCTTGGACGAGCCCCAGATTGTCATGCGCTTCCGCGTATCCGGGCCTCAGCTCGAGAGCTCGGATGAAATGCGCCGCGGCCTCCCGCGGCCGGTCCGCGGCGATCAAGGCAACACCCAGATTGTTGTGCACGTAGGGATCGTCGGGACTCTTCATCGCCGTGTCCGTCCAGAGAACCAGCTCGCTGCGGTACACCTCGTTGCGACGCGCGGTGAGCGAAATCAGTTCCGC
>Ga0302326_10005670_pt1 | contig 28428 bp, 35 predicted proteins | sample Palsa_T0_3_FD_202264 | JGI IMG/M metagenome (GOLD analysis project Ga0302326, IMG submission 202264) | Peat permafrost microbial communities from Stordalen Mire near Abisko, Sweden - Palsa_T0_3 | ecosystem: Environmental > Terrestrial > Soil > Palsa > Peat permafrost | place: Sweden: Abisko... | reverse complement strand
GAGCGCAAGGATCGTGGAGTTCGCTTGGTAGAACCGCATCCGACGCCGTTCTTCCATTATTGCACGTAGGCCCCGGCGAATTGTTGGGCTCGATGCTGGAAACGGTTTGGTTCTCGCTGACATCGGGGTATAATCGAACTGACGTTCGATGCGATCCATCGGGCGGGATCGTCGGCGCAGAGGTGTCCTTCCCCTGTCTGTCTCCATGGGTTTATTGGATTATTGCAGGAGCTGGAGACCGGCCGGGGAGAGCAGGTAGGCCGGAGCCACGACGTCGTCGTCGGTCGCGAGATCAACGATGCTCGTGGCTGCCTGCTCGACGCTGAGGCCCGGGCCGGGCGGGGCGACGCTCGAGCCGCTGTACGCCTCGGTGTAGAGACGGCCGAGATCGGTAGGCGGCGTCAACTGCGGTGAGACGGCCACGAAGCGGATCCCCGATCCGTTTCGCTCTGCTTCCGAGCTGGCGTAGGAACTGATGAACTTGACTGTGGCCTTCGCGCCGGCATACCCACCGCTGAGTGGTGACCCACGCAGAGCCGCACCACTCGACATGCTGATCACCACCGAACCGCGGTCGAGTGGTGCCGTCAGGGCCTCGCGGACGAAGTTGAAGACCTGTCGCACATCGACGTTCCAGTTCGTGCTGAAGTTGTCCCAGGTCTGGTCCTGCAGTCTCGCAACGGCTGGGGTGGCACCGGCATTGAGCACCAGCGTCCAGGGTCGATACTGGGAGATCAACCGAGCGGAAAGCTCCGGGTCGGAGACATCGGCCCTCCATATGCACTGTTACCGGATCCTCGGATCGTTCCAAGACGCCGAGGACATACTCCAGGAGACTCTGTTGTCGGCATGGCAAGCACTCGATCGCTTCGACGGCCGCTCGCTACGGGCGTGGCTGTACCGGATCGCCACCAACCGCTGCCTCAATTATCTGCGCGCCACATCGCGTCGGCCGAAGATCCTTGGCACGGTCGATTCCGGCTCATTGTTGGCCGACGCGACTCACTCGGATGGACCGTGGTGGCTCGAACCGTATCCGGACGCCTTGATCGATGCCGTCGAGCCGGGTCCAGAGGCTCGCTACGACGCCCGGGAGTCCATCGCGCTCTCGTTCGTAGCCGGCCTCCAACATCTGCCGACCCAGCAGCGAGCCGCGCTGGTCCTGCGCGACGTCCTTGGCTTCTCGGCAGTCGAGGTCGCCGAGATGCTCGACTCGACGCCGGCGTCGGTCAACAGTGCGCTCCAGCGGGCCCGCGTTGGCTTGCAACCCTCAAGGCTTGCCGATCGTGTGACACTCCCCCGATCCACGCACGAAGCGGAGGTTGTCGATCGGTTCGTCGACGCCATACAGCAGGCTGATCTCGATCGCGTCGTCGCCCTGCTCACCGACCACGCCAGGTTTACGATGCCGCCCGAACCCTTCGAGTTCCACGGCCCGCGCCCCATCGCCCAATTCCTCCAGCAGGTTGCGTTCTGGGGCGAGGACCTCAAGATGGTCCCGACGAGAGCCAACAACGACCCCGCCTTCGGCTACTACCGCAAGGACCCCAACGCCGACGTCTATCGAGCGAGTGGGATCGTCGTGTTGACGATCTCAGAAGACCAGGTCTCTTCGATGACGAGGTTTGGCGACAAGAGCCTCTTCGCTTGCTTCGGCCTGCCCCGCACGATCTTGGACCCGGAAAAGCCTGGATTGCAAGGATGAGTTGGGCGAGTCGTTCGACACATCCTCGCCGAGGCCGAGGCGGGCGGCCAGGGCGGCTCCCTCGGCCGCGGCTTCTACCTCGAAACCAGCCAACTGTTGAGCACGAGCTTCACCGGGGTGCCCATCCCGGCCGGACCGAGCCAGAGGGTGCGGCGGCCGATGGCCACGCAGGCCAGCGGTATCAACGAGGCCGCTCACGCACTGGCCGAGCTGGTCACCTCCGCCACCTAAGGGCGTGACCTAATCCGGCGTGGGCGATTCGACACTGACGACTCGCGGCCGATCAGCCCGATTGGCGATCACGAACGCCACTGTGATCACGAACCCACTCGCCAGGATGAGCGGAGGCACGAGCAGCGGGTTCCACGCTCCGATGGCGTAGCCGGCGACGACCATCACCGCGCCGGCAAGCAGCGTCACCATCGAAACGGCGATCGACGCCAGCACGGACAGGTTCCCGCCCGGCGTCGGAAACCCGACGAGCAGGACGAGCATCACCCGGCGCCAGCCCAAGCGGACCGGGGTATCCGCGGGTGACGCCACCCGGCGGAAGAGCACGAAAGCGACCGAGATCAGGATCCCCGCCGGGAGCATCGAGGGCCCTGCCACCCCCCAACCGTCTCGGTGGAAGAGGTAGCCACCGAGGGTCATGACTGCACCCGATGCCAGGGTCGCCAACACGACAGGTAAGTACGGCCGCAGTCCGCCGACACGCGATGTCTCCCGAGCGCGCGTCGCGTTCTCGGAGGTGCCCACCACCGCTGAACCATAGTTCTGCCGTTGACTTTCGGCGATGTCGTGGAGTACCTCGATCACACCCACGCCGTGTGCGCCGGGCGTGAGACGGGCAACTACACGGGACGGGCAACTACACGGGACAGGAAGGTACCGCGCCTCTCGAGATCCCGATACCGGCTCCTTCTCGGGCGAAGCCCAGCCAGCGCTGATACTCCGAAAGGAGCGCGTTGAGCCGATCGCGATCGACCTTGTCTTCAAGCTGCTGGGTGCCGACAAGGATGGTGAGCCCAATTCGCGCCAGCACGCGTGCCTCGTGCTTGTGGATGCCGACGTCAACAAATGCCTGTACCAGCACTTCTTCACGGATTTCGTCGACACGACGTTGGAACTCGGCAACTACGGGGTTAGTGCGGGCCCAGCCGCGGATGGCACTCTCGGCCTCGTGGTTGACTCCGACGGCGATGCGCCGGAGCAGGTCAATGCGATCCAACGAATCAGTCGCGCAGTCCACTTGCTCTTTGAGGAGATAGACCCGACCCGCCTCCCACTGCTCGAGAAAGGCCACGTGAAACTCCCGGATACCCATGAAGTGGGCGTAGAAGCTCCCGGTGGTCACGCCGAGGCGGGCACAGAGGTTCGCGATGGTCAGTGAATCCACGCCACCTTCGGCGAGTAGGTCCAGCGCGGCGCGGTAATAGTCGTCTCTGCTCCTACGCATTGGTGCCCAGCCTTCTCTCCCTTGCCCTAAACAATAACATACGTTACTGTACGTTCTGAGTCGAGGGGAGGTTCCAATGAGCGTGACGGATCTTGCTGATCTCACTGCGGTCTTCGTTGACCCGAGTGCCTACGCCGATGAGCAGCGGTTCCACGCCGCCTGCCGGGTTCTACGACGAGAGCACCCCGTAGTCAAGGTGGAGTCGGATCGCTACCGGCCGTTCTGGGCCCTTACTCGCCACGCCGATGTCCTCGACGTCGAGCGCGACAACGAGCATTTTCGCAACGCGCCCCGCCCACTGCTCGTGCCTGCAGTCATGGAAGCGAGGGCCGCCGCGAACGGTGGCCAGGTACTGCGGACGTTGATCCACATGGACGACCCGGAACACAAAGCCTTCCGAGCTATCACGGCAAGCTGGTTCCTCCCGGGACGGATTCGGATGCTCGAGGGCCGAATCCGCGAGCTCGCCGTTCGATACATCGACCACATGACCGACCTCGGCGGCTCATGCGACTTCGCGCAAGAGGTAGCGGTCGGGTTTCCTCTCCACGTGATCCTGTCTATCCTCGGTCTGCCTGAGGAGGACTTTCCGAAGATGCTGCAGCTCACGAAAGAGCTGTTCGACGCCGACGACGACGAGGTCATTCGCTCGAAAGACCCGGCCGAGCGGATGGCGATGCTGCTCGACTTCTTTCAGTACTTCATGGCACTCACCGCGGATCGCCGCGCCAAGCCGACTGACGACCTAGCCTCCACCATCGCCAACGCCACCATCGAAGGCCAGCTGCTCAACGATTTTGATGCCGCGTCCTACTACGTGATAATCGCCACCGCCGGGCACGACACCACCAGCTCGTCAATCGCTGGCGGCCTCGAGGCGCTGCTGCGCCATCCCGACCAGCTCGCCCGCTTGCGAGACGACCCGTCGCTCGGACCGACCGCGGTCGAAGAGATAATCCGATGGGAAACTCCGGTGAAAGAGTTCATGCGCACTGCCGTGGAGGACCGCGTCATCGGAGGCGAGACGATCCCGGCTGGTGACTCCGTCTACCTCGCCTACCTGTCGGCCAATAGGGACGAGGCCGCGTTCGAAGATCCCTTCCGGTTCGATGTCGGACGGACTGACAACAAGCACGTGGCCTTCGGACACGGCGTTCACTTCTGCCTGGGCGCCCACCTCGCTCGCCTGGAGCTGCGGATCTTTACCGAAGAGCTCCTCGCCCGCGTCACCGACATTCAGTTCGCTGGCGAACCATCAAGGTCGGCGACAGTCTTCGTCGGCGGTCTCAAGCACCTGCCCATCTCCTACCGCGTGCGCTGATGTTACCTTCGTGACGACGTTCGAATCGACCGAGGCACCGGCCCCTCGGCCACCCAAACAGGAACAGATGGATGCCTCGCCGGATATCGTCGAGGTCGCAACTGGCGTCCTGCGACTACAGCTGCCCATCAATTTCACCGGCCTAGGCCACGTCAACACCTACGCCCTCGAGGATGACAAGGGCTTTGCACTCATCGATCCAGGTCTTCCGGGCGAGGAGTCGTGGAAGACGCTCCGGAGCCGCATGGACGCGGCGGGCATACCATTGGAACGGGTCCACACCATTATCGTTACGCATTCGCACCCTGACCACTTCGGTGGCGCAGGGCTCCTCGCCGAGGAAAGCGGTGCCGCTATTGTGGCCTCCGACCGCTTCCGCACCTTCTTCGATCTGGCTGACATTGACGATCGCGAGCTCGAGGCGGCCGACGACATCGATCCGGGTGAGAGCCCGATCCCGAGTATCCGCATCGAGCGCCCCTCACCCTGGGGCGGCTCAACCATCGGGCCACCACCCGAACACCGAGCCGAGATGCTGGCCCACCGGGCTGACCTGTTCAAGTGGTTCAAGGTGCCCCGCCCTTCGCTCCGTGTGGCCGATTGCGACCACATCACGTTGGGCGGGCGCGACTGGGTCGGCCTCTTCACCCCTGGCCACACCGACGACCATCTCTGCCTCTACGACGAGGAGGGCGGTGTGCTGCTGGCTGGCGACCAGGTGTTGCCCACCATCACCCCGCACATTTCCGGGCTGATACCGGGTGACCCACTTCTCATGTACATCGAGTCGCTTGACCGTTTGTCCGACCTGCCCGACGTGTCGATCGTGCTGCCGGCGCACGGCCAGCCGTTCCACGATCTGGCGGGTCGGGCTGAGGAGATCAAGCGCCACCACGACGAGCGCTTGGAACGACTGCACGAGATCTGTGACGCCGCAGGCTGGGCCAACGTCATCGAACTATCGCACGAGCTGTTCGCCCCGCGGTCATGGGGCTCCATGGCCGAGGCCGAAACCTTCGCCCACTTGGAACGCTTGCGGGCTACGAGCGCAGTTCAACGCCGCGAAGAGGCTGGCATCCTGCTCTACCACCTCTGATCCGCCTGGTGCGGGCTGGTCAGAGGCCGAAACACAAGGTCCCTAGGTGTCGAGTCCGGCCGCCAGACCGAAAGACGCGAAGACCTCGGAATCCTGAAACACCGAATTCCGGCTGATGCCCTCGGCGGTGACGGTGAAGATCTGGAGCGTGTGCAACTCGTATCCGCCACCGACGCGCCGATAGGCGGCGAACCCGGGCTGGCCGTTGGCCGCGACTGCCTTCAGACACCAGTCCGTTCCGGCCTGCTCGAAGACCCACTCCATGAACAGGCCGTAGTTGCCGGGGCCGGCAAACCAGTTGAGCATCGGCGGCATCTCCATGATGACGTCCTCGGTGAGCAGCCGCTTGAGACCCTCGACGTCGTCGTGCTCGAACGCCTTCATGTAGCGATCGACCCAGGCGCGCTGCTCGGCTGCGGACGGCTCGCTGAGACGTTCCTGCCGGACCCCGACTTCCTTCACACGGGTACGCGCCCGCTGCAGCGAACTGTTTACCGATACGACGGTAGTGCCGAGGATTTCCGCGGCCTCGGACGCGGAGAAGCTGAGCACGTCGCGCAGGATCAGCGCACCACGCTGACGGGCCGACAGGTGCTGCAGGGCAGCGGGGAACGCCAAGCGCAGGCTGCTGCGGTCGATCACGGCTCTAGCCGGATCGCCCGCATCCAGCCACGAGTCCGGCAAAGGCTGGAGCCAGGCGACGTTCTCTCCCTGGACAAGCGGCCCAAGCGGGTCCGACGCGGCCACCGACCCCGACGGCAGCGGTCGGCGGCCGCGGACCTCCAAGGCGGTCAGGCAGGCGTTCGTCGCGATCCGGTAGAGCCAGGTGCGCAGTGAACTGCGAGTCTCGTCGTACTGCTCCCGCGCCCGCCACGCCCTCAGGTACGTGTCCTGGACCAAGTCCTCTGCGTCGTGAGCCGAGCCGAGCATCCGGTAGCAGTACGCCAGGAGCTCCGTCCGGAACGGTTCGACGAGGGGATCGAGGCCTTCTACCTTCGTCGTCACGTCCACGCCCCTTCTCTGTTCCTATCAGGGCTCACTGCCCAGGTGCCAGCACCGGGCTGTTGTGATAGGCGGCGATCAGCCACTGGCCGTCCCGCTTCTCGAAAACCCAGGTCGCGTTCACCTTACCCGTGTCCGGAACCTCGGTCTCGCCCGCGAACAGGATGCCCGATTCGCTAACGACGATCGCGGCGTCCCTGCCGACGAAGCGGAGGCTGAGCTGATTGTTATAGGTCGAGCTGCCCTTGAGTGGCCCCTCGAAGGCCAGGGCCATGTTCTCGCGGATCACGTCACGGCTGTCGCGGCGCGAGCCGGTCATGATGGCGGACGCGTCCGCGGTGTAGTTGGCGACCATGCCGAAGGCGTCGCCAGCCTCCCACGCCTTGTAGGAGTCGACCAGTACGGACTGGATGGCGGCCTCGTCTTCCGCACGACTGTCTGACATCGGATTCTCCCTTGTGATCGGTTCGTCCGGCGTATTCCGGCGAACTCGTCAATACATACCGGCGGTGGAGTCGGAACTCATCGCGCCCGCTGATCGCCCCTTGAACCCGAGTCGTAGGCGGATCAACCCGTCGATGCCATGGACGCCCGAACGCCTCGTCCGGCCGGCGGTCAACCCTCCACCGTTGCTATCGGCACGTCAGACGTCCTCGGCGAACAAGGCGGAGAAGCCCTGCAGATACAGCGGCCAGCCCTGGTCGCTGTCCACGCCTTCTCGAACCCCCTGCCATCCCTCGCCGTGGCGGTCCAGGTGGCGGTGTTCGAGCTCGACCCGGGTGCGCTCGACCCCCTCGGCGATGAAGCGCACCTCCACCTCGCTCGTCTTCTCCGGGTCGGTCTCGATCTGCCAGGTCGGGCCGATATCCCAGCTGATGACCACGCGGTGGGGCGGCTCGTAGGCGAGGACCCGGGCCCAACGGCACTCGCTACCGTCGATGCCTCGGTCGTAGAGGTGGCCGCCCACCCGGGGCTCGAACACCGTCTCGGCGATCTCGGCACCGAGCAGGTTGTGCTCGGGCGGCTTGAACCGGCCAAAGTCCTCCGTGAACACCCGGAACGCCTTGTCGATCGGGGCGTCCACTACGACCGAGTGACGTACCGAAGTCGCTGCGGATTGATCGCTCATCAGTTCTCCTTTTCGTCTGGTTGCTCGGCGGTCGTCTTGTAGGCGGCCAGGGCCTTCTCCCAGAACCGATCAAGATGACCACGCAACGCGGCCAGGGCATCAGGGTCGACCCGATAGATGCGGCGATTGCCAGCTCGTTCGTCGATGACAAGCCCCGCGTCCTTCAGGATCCTCAGGTGCTGCGAGACGGCAGGCCGGGTAACGGGAAGTTCTTTCGCCAAGTCCACGACGGCCAGCGGACGCTGGATCAGGTGTTCGACGATTGCCAACCGGGTTGGATCCCCGAGCGCCAACAAAGCCGAAGATTGGTCAGCCATGACTAACCGTCACTCTATACTTACCGACTTGGCGGCACAATACCCGGGCCCCGGCGCTACCCGCCACCACGTCCAACGACCGCGCTTCTCGCCCACCAGTAGCCCGGCCTCGGCTAGCACCTGGGTGTGATGCGAGACGGTGGGCTGGCTCTTCTTCGGCCCTCGGTGGGACGGGCAACGGCGTCGAGCAAAGGTCCAAGCTCGAGGACGAGGGCATCGAATGGGGTCAGGTCGCGTCTTATCCGGGCCAAGATGATGGCTCCCTCGAGGGCGGCGATGACCACAACGGCGAGATTGTCGGAACGCTCCGGGGGTACGCCGAGGTCGATCAAGCTCTCAGAGAGCGGTTCGATCCAACCGTCGAATGCACGCCGGAGCACTTGGCGCAGCTGCTTGCTGGTGGCTGCCGTATCCGCTGCGGCGGCAACCAGGGGGCACCCGGCCGAGAACTGCTCGTCGATCAGATCACGTCGCCAGGTGTCGACAATCGAAGCCAGCAGAGCGCTGGGTGTTCTCGACTGCAGCTCGCTGAGACATCGCCGTATCCGCCGGGCCGCCACGTCGCCCATCCAGAGCAGGGCGTCGGAGACCAGTTCTTCTTTGCCGCCCGGAAAATAGTGCTGAAGCGATCCTCGGGGCGCGTCCGCCTCGGTCACGATTTCTCTCATACCGGTCCCCGACACGCCCTGGCGTCGGATGAGCTGTGCGGCGCTTCGTACCATCCGCTCCCGAGGGGGAAGTGGTCGAGGCTGCGACGCTCTGGCGGCCGTCACGAGAGCCCCCTTCGGCCCTGAGCCGGTAGCCGTCCTCGCCATGCTGGCCCGCTGCTCGCGTGCCACCTTGTTCCACCGCTTTCACAGTTCACCGACGGTGCGGCCTACTTCGAAGCACTGCTGCGGGATCGACCAGTCGACGAAACTCGGCTCGCTTGGTACCGCTCGACCTGCGTGGGTGTGGCCACTCTCGGTGTCGGTGCCACCGGAATCTTCGAGCTGGCAGTGCTGGTAGAAGACGGCTGGCAGCGCCAAGGCGTCGGAACCCGGCTGACTGCGTCCTTGCTCGACAGCGCTCGGGCGAGAGGGGTGACCGGCATACACGCCGATGTCCTGGGCGACGACCAGTTCATTCTCCGAGCCCTGCGCCGGATCGGTCCGCTCACGGTATCGATTGAGTCGGGCCGCCTTTAGGTAGACATCGACCTGCGCTGTCAGCCGTGCTGGCAGCCGGGCAACAGGTTTGCCGTGGGGTTCGCGACGCCGACGCCGCCATCGCCCACCTCAACACCGGGCACCTTGCCGGCATCGGGCTCGACGTGTTCCCGACTGAGCCCTATCCGGCCGATGGGCCACTGCTCGCCCTCCCGAACGTCGTGGCGACCGCCCACACCGCCTCCCTCACCAGCGACTACTGCGCGGCTGCCAGCCGACGACTCGGCGACGCCCTCGCCGCCTACCTCGATCATCGACCAGCCGCCGGACTCCTCAGAAACGCAGACCAGACATCGGTGCCTCTTGACAGAATGAACAGACCGGTCTATTTTCGGAGGTGACTAGACCGGTCTACCTAGGAGAGAGTCATGAGCGCAGTGAGCACCACCACGGACACCGGGTTAGGCATCGCTCTGGTGACCGGGGCGACCTCGGGTATCGGCCGAGCGACGGCCCTGCGACTGGCCCGCGATGGTTGGGAGGTCGTCGTCCACGGCCGCAACGCCAAACGTGGAGCCGAGGTCGTCCGGGAGATCGAGACGCAAGGCGGCCGCGCCCGATTCGTGGCCGCCGACCTCAAAGACGTGGCCGCGGTCCGCAACCTGGTCGACCAGGTCGGCGACATCGATGTCCTGGTCAACAACGCGGGGGCTTCGTGGTTCGGCCCCACCGCGGCTCTCGACGAGGCGACCTTCGACGACCTGTTCGACGGCAACGTGCGCTCGGCCTACTTCCTCGTCGCAGGGATCGCCCCAGGCATGGCCAAACGGTCCTCGGGCAGCATCATCAACCTGGCCAGCATGGCTGGCCAGATCGGCCTCGACGGCGGAGCCGCCTACGGGGCGACCAAAGCCGCACTCAGCTCCATGACCCGATCCTGGGCGGCCGAGTTCAGCCCCCGGGGCGTCCGGGTCAACGCCGTAGCGGCCGGGCCGGTGTACAGCGCCTCGGAGAAGGCGCCCCTCATCGACAGGCTCGGCGCCACCACGCTGATCGGACGAGGCGCCCAGGTCGAAGAGATCGCCGAGGTCATCGCCTTCCTCGGCTCGGACAAGGCCAGCTACTTGACCGGAGCCACCCTGGCCGTCGACGGCGGACGCACGGCGATATGAACCCGACGGCGGACGCACGGCGATATGAACCCGACGCTCGCTCTGCCCGAGTGCTCCATTCCCTGCGCACGCGCCATGTTTGCCACCATCAATCTGATCCGTCTCCGGACGCACTGTCACCTATCGACCGAGAAGTCTCCCGATGACCGATACCCGCCCCCACAAGACGCCCGGACCCGACCACCCCATCACCTTGGAGCCTTCCCCCGCTCACGTAGTAGTCCGTAGTGGATCCTCCGTCATCGCCGAAACCAGCCGGGCCCTCGAGATGCACGAGGCCTCCTACCCGGCGGTGCTCTATCTCCCGCTCGACGACGTCGACCTGAGTCAGCTGCGCCGCAGCGATCACCACACCTGGTGCCCCTACAAAGGCGAGGCCAGCTACTACGACATCATCGACGGCGACGGAGCCGATCTGACCGCCGCCGTCTGGTACTACGACGACCCCTTTCCCGCCGTCGCCAACATCAAGGACCACGTGGCCTTCTACGCCGACCGAGTGACCGTCACCACCAGCCCGAGCGAATCGAACCTACCATAGACAGACCTGTCTGAAAGGAGGCCCAACCCGTGACCACGACTGCACCGGCTTCGCCTGAGCAGCGAGCCCCCGCACGGCAACGGCTCCTCGCCGCCGCCAACGAACTCTTCTACGCCGAGGGGGTCCAGACCGTCGGCATCGACCGCATCATCGAGCGCGCCGGAGTGGCCAAGGCATCGCTCTACAACCTCTTCGGCAGCAAGGAAGAGCTGGTGGCCGCCTACCTTGCCTCTCGCCACGACCGAACGACCAACAGACTCAGCGAGGCGATCGAATGCGTCGACGATCCGCGCCAAAAGATCCTGGCTGTCTTCGACGCCCAAGCCCAGCAGTACCAGGAACCCGACTTCCACGGTTGCGCATTCATCGCCGCTTCAACTGAGGCACCTTCGGGCGGTCTCGTGGAGCATGCCGCTGACCAGTTCAGGGCCTGGATCCGTTGCATGTTCACCGATCTGGCTGAGCAGGCCGGAGCCCCCGATCCTGCGAGCCTCGGACGCCAACTCCACCTCATCTACGACGGCGCCGGACTTGCAGCCCGCATGGACCACCACGACCCCGAAATTGCACCTTCCGTCCGCGACACTGTTCAAGCGGTGCTCGACGCTGCTCTGACGCGAACCCGCCGGACAACCAAAAGGCACTGATCTGCCCTTACTTTGTTCCTTCGGGATTTCTGGCGACGGTGATAGCCAACCGTGATGGCGGTCTCGATCAAGCCGTCGGGCGGTAGGTAGCGATGAGGGCCAGGGCGCCGTCGAGCGCGCTGCGCAAGGCTTGGGGGTCTCGGCGGGCCTGGGTCAGGACGAGACCGCCTTCCAGACTCGCCAGAGTTGAGGTCGCCAGCCATACGACGTCAGCGTCGGGCTCCAACTCGCCGGAGGCGGCCATGGAAGCAAGGCCGTCGCGAATGTGGGCTTCCCACCGGTCGAAACCGGAGGAGAGCACGACTCGGATGTCATCGTGCTGCTCGGCGAGCTGGCCGAGGAGGGTGGCAATCGGGCAGCCCCCTTGACCGTGGCGCTGCTCTTGTATCGCGACGAGAAAGTCGGTCCAACGGACAAGCCCATCCCAGGTGTTGAGGCCGGCGAAGAAGTCCCGTTGGCCGTCGAGCACAATGTCGTTGGTTGCCTCGGCAACCGCTCGTATCAGGTCGTCCTTGTCGTCGAAGTAGTGATAGAGCTGGCTGCGCGACGCGGGCGCAAGGGCCCCGACCTCGTCCAAGCTCGCTCCGGCCGCCCCCTTCTCGGCTACCACTTCCCTCGCCGCGGCCACTATGCGCCGTCGGGTCGAACGTCCCCTCTCCGTGGTCGGCAGCACTCCCATAGTCCCAGTATCCCGGTAATTGGACTTGACAGTCCAGTCATCTCGTGCTCGGATAGAAGCCATTGGACTACACAGTCCACTCGTGATCCGACGCAACCAACATGGGAGGACCAATGCCCCTAACCATCCGCGAGCAGTCCGACCAACTGAAGGCTGCTGCCGCCGAGGACCTGCCCTCCGAAATTCTCGAGGTGTTCGATCGGAGCATCCAGGAGTTCCTCGAGCGAGGGATCCCCGCCGACAGCATCAAGGCCGGCGACGTCCTCGATCAGTTCACCCTCGACGATGCCACCGGCACGCCGGTCGGGCTCGACCAGATCGTCGAGAACGGCCCGGCGGTCATCGTGTTCTACCGGGGCGGCTGGTGCCCCTACTGCAATCTTGCCCTGCGCACCTACCAACAAGAACTCCTCCCCCATCTGGGCGCTTGGGGTGCCCGGCTCGTCGCCATCAGCCCGCAGTCACCGGACGATTCGCTCTCGACCGTCGAGAAGGCCGGCCTGGAGTTCACCGTCCTTTCCGACCCGGGCAGTCGTCTGGCTGATCGGATCGGCATCGCGTTCGAACAGGCTGACGACGTCCTCGCCGCCCAGCGCAAACTCGGTCTCGACCTGACGAAAGTCAACGCCGAGGACGCCGTCCGCCTGCCCCGACCCACCGTGCTCGTCGTCGATCAGGATCGCACCGTCCGCTTCGTCGACGTCCAACCCGACTACACCGCCCGCACCGAGGTAGCCGACATCATCGCCGCGCTCAGCGACATGACCTAGCTAGAGGAACTCCAGCATCGCCCCGACCATGAGCGCCAGCAGCTCGGGTGGTCCGTCGTAGCTGCCGGAGATGTCGACGTGCGGCCCGGGGAGGTCGAACGGCGCGCTCCCAAGCGCAACACTACGCGGAACCGACGAGCTGCCCAGGTCAAGGTGCAATGGGGCCCCGGCGACGCTCCCGTGCAGGAGGCCCTGCGACAGGCCGCCGTCGATGGTGGCATAGAGCTCGAACGAGACCGACCCGTAAGTGCCCTCGACAGCCACAGTGCCGAAATCGCTGAGTCCCCCCGAAGCCTCTACCACCGTCGCCTCCATGTGGACGGCCCCGATCCGGCCAACCACCGAGCCGCGCTGGAACGCATAGCCGGGGTCGAGGTGGAACACGCCGTGCAACTCCGCCTCGAGGCCGCCGAACGAGCCGCTGAGACCGGCAGGAATATTGGGGAAATCCGACACGAAGTCCGGCCGCGGAATCCAGCCCCCCGGCTCGGGAACGTAGTTATCTCCTGTCGTCCACGACCCCTCCAGTACGACGGCTGCGATAAGACCCGACACACGGCGGTGGCGAACCAGCTGCCACTCCACCGGTTGGTCACTCAGCGTCCCGATGAGCCGCTCGTCACGCTTGTCGTAGTACAACTGCACCCGATGCTCGGTGGGGACCTCTGGCAGGGACGGGACCTCGGGAAACACCCGAGTCGGCCGCCTCGGACCCGACTTCACTCCATCCGACCCAAGCACGTCGGCTCCGCTCGCCCCGTCGGCCAGCTCCTCGTCGATGATCTCGACGCAAAGCGTGACGCACTCGTCGCAGATGTAGACGCCTGTCCCGGCGATCAGCCTGACCACCTCCTTGGGCGACTTGCCACAAAACGAGCACTTCACCACTTCACTGCTCTCCCCAAACTTCGCCATCAGACGGCCTCCTTCGCCAACCATCATCATGATGGAATGATCCGATGACGAGACATCGCCATTCAGTGCTCGCAGAGCGGGTCAACCAACCGATGAGAGCCTCGTTGCGGGCGACCCCAGGTTCGCAACCGCTCAGGCGGCTGCGCGGGCGGCGGGCTGCTACGTGTCACGGCCAAACGTCTTCGCTCTCCACGGCGTGACTCGACCTCACCGGCGATCCCCACTTCATCGCCGCAGCCCACCTGATCACCGACACCCAGTAGAAACGCTGATTACTCGGGCTTGAGCGTGAGTGCCAGGTCGGGCTTGACGATGGACGCTACGTAGATGGCCAGATCCGGGCGCCGTTGCAGCGGAAGTTGACGATCTCTCCGTCGGCGGCGTCAAAGAGGCGTCGACCGCTGGTGTACCGATCAGCCTTGACTTGGAGCGTGTGATGCCCTGGCTCGACCGGCACCTCGATCGTCTGGTGTCGATCGATCGATCCGACGTCGTTGCCGTCGAGCAGGACGTGGAACGTGCCACGTCGAAGCTCCATGACCGAGGTTGTTTTTCTGACCAGTTGCAGGGTTGCCGCCACGTTTTGTGTCCTTTCTCATGTGACCCGTCTTCGGCTGTTGTGAACTGTGGTGACCATGAGGTGTCAACTTCGCCCGCCAGCAATGGGTAGCCCTCGGTCGGACATGGTAGCCACGGCTCGCCACCGCGTTCGACCGGCCGCGCAGACCTTCCGCCCTAGGTGAGCGTGTCTGCGAACAGGGCGACCAACTCGTCCCAGTGGCGTTCGGCCGCGGCCTCGTTGTAGACCGGAAAGTCCGCCATCGTCCAGCCGTGCAGGGCGTCGGGATAGACCTCGCAGCGATGATCCACGCCGGCATCGCTCAGCGCCTGGTCAAGTCGTGCTGCCATTTCGGGCGGGTACGAGTTGTCCTGGTCAGCCCCGGCGACATAGACCCGGGCGGCAATTGAAGCCGCCAGGAGGTGCGGGCTGAGATCGGAGTCGGTGGCCAGGTTGCCGCCGTGGAAGCTGGCCGCCGCGGCGATACGGGCCGGATAGGTTCCCGCCGCGGTCAGCGATATCGCTCCGCCCATGCAGTAGCCAGTCGTGCCCACCTTGGTTCCGGCGACGTCGTCGCGGCTGTCGACGTAGGAGAGAAAGGCCTCTGTGTCCTCTCCGGCCCGACGATTGTCGGTCGAAGCGAACAGGTGACCGATCGCGGCCCTCACGTCGCCGGAGGCGAAGACCTCCTTCGGATCCAACGGCTCGTAGGGGCCGGCCCGGTAGAACAGATCGGGCACCAGCGCGACATAGCCGTAACTGGCCAGCCGCTGCCCCATCTCGAAGATCGTCGGCCGGATCCCGAGCCCATCCATGTAGAAGATCACCGCCGGGTACCGGTTGGACCCCGACGGCGTGAACACGTATGCCGGACAATCGCCATCTTGGGTGCGGATCGAAACCTGCTCGTAGCTCATTCCTCAACGCCTCCTACTTGTGTCGTTGCGATCATGCCGGGAGACCGGACGGTGCCGCCACCTCGGTCCGCAACGGGTCCCTCGGCCTGCTCGACCTGACACCCTACGGCGGCCGCGAGGCGTGGGAGGACAACCCCGATGCGGCTCCCGCAACTCGGCTTAGCGTTCGATCAGACGCATCTGTTCCTCGTTGTGATGGTCACCGGCGACGGGCGTGAGCTTGTCGAGGCGGTCGAGCTGCTCGGCGCTGAGTTCGATGCTGTCGGCACCGGCGTTCTCCTCGACCCGTGACACCCGCTTCGTTCCCGGAATCGGGGCGATGTCGTGGCCCTGGGCGAGCAGCCAGGCCAACGAGACCTGCGCCGAGGTGCACCCGATCTCGTCGGCAATGGATTGGACCTCGTCGGCGCTGCTGAGGTTGTGCTCGAAGTTCTCCGCAGTAAAGCGCGGGTTCGTCTTACGAAAGTCCGAATCCTCCAGTTCGTCAATCGAGCGAACTTTCCCCGTGAGCATTCCGCGACCCAGCGGCGAGTACGCCACGAAGCCAATGCCCAGCTCCCGCAACACGGGCAGCGTCCAGGTCTCGGGATCCCGGGTCCACAACGAGTACTCCGACTGCAAAGCGGCGATCGGGTGGGCGGCGTGGGCCCTGCGGATGGTGTCGGGAGCAGCCTCGGAGAGCCCGATGTGGAGGATCTTGCCCTCGGCGACCAGTTCGGCCAGCGCGCCCACCGTTTCTTCAATGGGCACCTTCGGATCGACACGGTGCTGGTGGTACACGTCGATGTAGTCCACACCGAGCCGCTCAAGGGACCCTTCAAGAGCAGTGCGGATGTTTCTCGGCGAGCTGTCAGGAGTGCCGGGGGCACCCCCGGCGTGGGAGATCAAGCCCGAACTTGGTGGCGAGCACGACCTCCTGGCGCCGGCCGCTGATGGCCTGGCCGACGAGTGATTCGTTGATGAACGGTCCGTAGACCTCTGCGGTGTCGATCAGCGTCACCCCCAGTTCAAGCGCTCGGTGGATGGTGCGTATGGACTCGGCGTCATCCGAGCCTGCCCCGGTGTAGGCGGTGGACATGCCCATGGCGCCCAGACCGATGCGGGAGACCTCTAGGGCTCCCAGATTGATGTGCTTCACGATTTCTGCTCTCCCTTATGGATCGTCTTCTCTCGGGCCGAGGCAACCCCGATCATGTTGCCCTCGGTAGCGCCGTGCCAGTGCTCCTGGCCCCGCGGGGTCCAGACGGTGTCCCCGCGGCGTGTGTTTAGGACTTCCTCGCCAACAAAACTGGTGGTCGCTCCGGGTACGGTACACGCCGCGTTGATTCCGACCTGGTGCAAGTGCTGCGAGAACGGCGGTCCGCAGAACCGCGGGATCGTTCGAGCGGAGCGCCGGGAAAGCGGGGCCCACGCTCGAGACCGCACGCCACGCGATGCGGTACTCGATCACGCGAATTGGTGGCATCGGCCCATGGGCGACAAGCCCGGCTCACTGATTTATCCGGACGGCGAGCTCGCTAGAGCCAAGGGGCGAGGTAGACGGCAGACGAGGGTCTGGTCGGGGCTCACGTCCGGCGGAAGTGGCGGACCGACCGACATCCGGCTGACGTCACTCGATTCCGAGCGCGACACGCAACGGCGGGCCGACGATGACGGTGCCATGCCGTCTGGTGGCTGCCTTGATGCCGTCGGGCTGCTCGGGTCCGGCCGGGACCCGCGCCATGTCCTCGATCATGGGGAATAGCCCTCCCGGCGTCATGACGTTGACTGCCCGAACCAGATCGTCGCCGTTGTGCACGTTGTCGAAGGTGTGCGGCATCCGGGGTGGGATGCTGATGAACTCGCCGGGCCCGAGGTCGAGGATCTCTTCGCCGGCCTGGAGCGTCAGCACTCCTTCGAGGACATAGAAGGTGTCGTCTTGTTCTTCGTGGTAGTGCAACGGTGGTCCGGTTCTGGGCGCGAACGTGGCGACCATGAAATCGAAGCGTCCCGCGGTGTCGTGCCCGGCCGCCTTGAACAAGTGCGGGCTTCCGAAGGCCAGCTGACCCTCGTCTGCCTTGGTCAGGAGATACCCGCCAGTGCTAGCCGGCGTGGTGTCCGTCGTGAGTCTCGTCATGTGTCCTCCTCTGGATTTTGTTGGAACGGGTGCGAAGGATACAGCTTGCGCAAAAATGCGACCCGGGGCTTGCAGCGGGGCGAACTGCTCCGAGAACCCACGGTTGGCGAACTGCAAAAATGGAGCATCCTGTTTGCCATCAACGGCGGCTCATCGTGGGGATGGGGTGGTTGGCGCGGATCAGGTCTTGGGGGTCGACGCTTGTCTTGATTCGTCGCAGCCGTTGGTAGCTCGACTCGTCCCAGAAATTTGCCGAGTCGGTGCGGGATTCGGCGATGTTGAGGTACATGCGGCGAGCAGCCCAGGGACCAAGGGCCGCCTGTACGGCGCGGACCTGGGCGCGGACATGAGTCTCCATCTCCTGAGCGGGCACCATGCCGGCGGCGAACATCCAGTACTCGGCGTCGATGGCAGCAAGTGCACCACCGCTTGGGTCAGGACGGCCCAGCTGTCCGCCAAGGTGCCGCAGCTCGATGGAGAGCAGAGCGAGGTCGGAGTCTTCACTGGCGATCTCAACGAAGGCGTCGACAGCGTTGGGTGGCAGCTCGGCGAGCAGCAGCCCACCGGCCGCGGCGGGTACCGGATGGGGAGGGTCCATATGGAGCTGTGTGAGCTCCTGGATCGGGACCGATTGGATCGTGTCCATGTGCGGTCCCAGCGCCCGAAGAGGAGCAAGCAGCTCATCCGCCACCGCTAGCTCGCCGACGTGATACACGTGGACGACCGCGAACGACCTGCCGCGCAACTGCTCGGGAAGATCGGGGTCCGGCGGCAGCCGTAGGAAGCGGCCCATCGTCGTCAGCTCATCGGGCAATGATCGGTCGGCGGTCAGATCGCGCCAGGCGTGCAGCACCTCGCCACCGCGCTCAATCGGGTAGAACAATGCGCCCGCATAGGCGCGCTGGAGCGGGAGCAGCTCGAGTTCGAGCGCAGTGACGATCCCGAGGCTGCCCCCGCCGCCGCGCAGAGCCCAAAACAAGTCCCGGTCGTGACGTTGGTCACAGCGAACCAGCCGACCATCGGCGGTGACGACCTCGATCGCTCGCACCGAATTGGCACATAGCCCGAACTTGCGTCCAATCAAGCTGCAACCGCCACCAAGCGTGTACCCGACCACACCCACATCGGCCGCTGAGCCGACAAGCCCCGCCAGACCGTGCGCCGAGGCTGCTTGGACCAGCTCGATCCACAGGACGCCCGCCTCAACCCGCGCCATCCGACGATGCGCGTCGATGTTGATCTCGCGCATCCGTTCGGTCTTGAGCAAGATCGTCTGGTCGAGCGGACCGAGCGGCCCGGCGTTATGGCCGGTGCCCTGCGGCGCGACCTGCCATCCTCGCTCCGCGGCGAGCTGGACCACGGCTGCGACGTCTGGCGCGGACGCAGGAAACGCGACCGCTGCCGGCCGCTGATCGACCGCAAGGTTCCAGGCGAGTCTCGCCTCGTCGTAGCGCGGATCCTCCGGGGTCAAGATCTCTCCCCCGGGCGTTGCGAGGGTCCGGCCGGGGGACACGGCGGTCACGTCGGTAGTGGACATCGGTTCCACGCCTTCCTGTGTGTCGGCCGCCTGTTTCCGGTGGCCACGAGCGTTCCGAGACCCCATCATCGGCCAGCGCCGACCAGGTGGCATCGGCCAGGTGGCCGATTTGGCAGGGTGATCCGGTCAGCCGCAGCTAGTCGGTGGAGCCCGCGTCGTGACTGGCCACCCAGGCGGCGATCTGCACACGCGAGTCGAGTGCCAGTTTCTCCAGGATGTGAGAGACGTGGGTCTTCACCGTCGCCCCCGAGACGAACAGCTCGGCAGCGATCGCCCGGTTCGAGAGGCCGGTCGCAACGAGCCGCGCCACCTCGAGCTCGCGAGCGCTCAGCTCACCCGTGCTCCCCGAGGCAGACGACGATGGGGCCGGCCGGTCTACAGGGGGCGTGTCTTCGAGTGCGACGGTCACCGCGTGTGCGTAACTCAGCGAGTAGCCCTGCTCCCAGCATTTGCGGTAACTGGCCTCGTCCAGGCCAGCAATGATCGCAGCCTCGCACGCGTCGTGGTGACTCTGCATGTAGGGCACCAGGATGATGCCCTCCTCTTCAATTAACGCCGCACTGGCGCCGAGCAGCGACGACGCACGCTCCAACCGTCCAGAGCAACCTGCCACGAAGGCAAGACCTTCAAGAGTCATGGCCATGCCCCAGCGGTGACCGATCGAGTTGTTGATCCGGACAGCCTCCTTGAGTCGGGCCTCGCCGGCCGGAGCGTCTCCCAACTGCACCTCGACCGTCCCCAGCACCGAGCTCAGAACTCCTCGGACCCACATCTCGCCAACTTGCTCGCAGGCCTCCAACCCTTCGGCAGCCAGACGCCGAGCCTCGCTGAGCCGGCCCGTGCCAGCGGCCGCGAGGACGAGAAAGTACAAGACGATGCCTAGCCCGACGGGATCCTCCACCCGGAGCATTCTCTCGTGCGATTGGGCGAGCAACTCGCCCGCCATCGTCGGCTCCCCAAGCCTCAGGCGAACCAGGCCGAGCCCGAAGAGCGCATACGCCAGCGCTCGCTCTGCCCCGGCCTGCTCAGCGACCCGGCGAGCCTCCTCGCAGGCGACAAGCGCCACCTCAAAGTCGCTGGTGGCCTGGGCCAAAAACCCTGACGCCCATTTGGCCATGGCGCGAGTCTCGGTTGGTGCCGGGCACACCTCGAGGAGCATCTCGAGCCGCCGCCGCCCGGCTCGGTAGCGACCACGCACCATGCAGTACACGAAGAGATCGGCCGCTAGCTGCAGCCCGATCTCCGTGTCAGGTTCTGACACGGCGAAGAAGTCAAGCGCCGCCTCGACGTTCGCCCACTCCACGTCGAGCGCGTCGAGCGCCTCGGCCTGCGCCGCGGTACCCCACCATGGCGGGTAGCCACCCGAAAACCGTTCGGCATACCAGACCGCGTGGGCGGCCGCCAGCGTGGTCTCCTCGCCAGCTTCCGCCAGCCGCTGAGCACCATACAGACGCAACGTCTCGAGCAGCCGGTAGCGTCCGCGGCGGCTGCCGTGCTCCATTGTGACGATCGACTTCGCAACCAGGCTGCCAATCAAATCGACGACCTGCCCGTACTCGAGCCCCGACCCCGAGCAGACGTCCTCGGCCGCCCGCAGGCCGAAATTGCCGGCAAACACGCTCAGCCGCCGCCACAGGATCCGCTCCTCCGCGCTCAAGAGCTCGTGACTCCAATCGACGGCGGCCTGCAAGGTGTGTCCGCGCTCAGGTCCGATCCGATGTCCGCGAGCGAGCAGTGCGAGCCGGTCATCGAGGCGCTCGCGCAGTTCCTCGGCCGTCATCGAAGCGAGCCGCACAGCCGCCAGTTCGATTGCCAGCGGCAATCCGTCAAGCCGCCGGCAGACCTCGCTTGCTGCCTCGAGGTTCTCGGCTGTCAAGACGAAGTCCGGCGCGACCGCGGCCGTCCGTTCTGCCAGAAGCCTCAATGCGGCGGCATGCCCACCGGCCGGCAACACATCGGTGTCGCTCGGGACCGGCAGGCCCGAAACTGCGACGACGGCCTCACCCGGCACGTCCAGCCGTTCGCGGCTCGTGCAGAGCACCCGCAGCCCCGCACAGGCCGACAGCACCGCTCCCAACAGCGTCCGACACCCGTCCAATACATGCTCGCAGTTGTCCAGCACCACAAGCGCCCGCCGCTCACGCAGGTAGGCCACGAGGGACTCCATGATCCCTTCGTCCATCCGCTCCTGAACGCCGGTTGAGCGCGCGACCGCGTACGGGACCAGATCGGGACTGTCGAGCTCGGCGAGCTCCACCATCCACGCGCCATCCGGGAACTTGCGACTCAGCGAATGTGCCGAGTGCAGGCCCAAGCGGCTCTTGCCGACCCCACCCGGACCCGTCAGCGTGATCAAGCGGGCGGACGCCAAGAGCCGCCTGATCTCTACCAGCTCAGGCTCGCGCCCGATGAAACTAGTGGGTTCTAGCGGAAGACCCGCCATGCCTGGGATGGTAACTGATGCGGGCCATTAGTTCCTAGGTGCTGGTGCCGTGGTCGCGTTGCGTAACTCGGGGCGCTGACGTTCTGGCGCCGCGCCACGAGGATGAATTCCGAGACGATGTGCGTCCCATAGCCTGGGCCGATGGAGACATGGGAAGCCATCAGGGCCCGCCGCAACGTCCGCACCTACCAAGAGCGGCCCATCGCCGCCGGCGACCTCGACCGGATCCTTGAAGCCGGCTGGCGATCCCCATCGGCATCCAACCGTCAGCCGTGGGACTTCGTGGCGGTGACCGAGCGTTCCCAGCTCCAGGAGCTCACCACGGTGTGGGTAGGAGCCCGGCATCTGGCCGAGGCGGCCGCCGCGGTGGTGATGACCCTCCGGCAGCCGGAGCAAGAGCGCTACCTCACCATCGACCAGTACGACCTGGGCCAGGCGACCATGGCCATGATGCTGGCCGCCACCGACCTGGGCATCGGTTCAGGCCACTCGGCCATCGGCGACCAAGAGGCCTGCCGGCGCATTCTTGGCATACCCGAGGACCGGATATGCGCCTACATGCTGGCCCTGGGCTATCCAGCCGACCGACCCCTCAAGCCGATCGCCCACCCCGACCGCCGCCCGTTCGACGACGTCGTCCACCGGGGCCACTGGTAGCCGCCCAGTCAGGGACCCGTCCGTATTCTCGATCGCGCGCTACTGGTCGGCTCGGGCAGGGCGTGGCATGGTGGGGCGATGGTGAGCCCCGCCGGTCGCAAGTGGGAGAAGGTGCGGAACTACGCGCTCGGCCTTCCCGAGGCGTGGGAGGACCACCCCTGGGGCGAGGTTGTCGCGAAGGTCGGGAAGAAGATCTTCGTGTTCTTGGGCATGCCCGATTCCGACCCGGTCCGGGTGTGCGTCAAGCTAACCGACTCGCACCACCACGCCATGTCGATCCAAGGCGCCGAGCCGGCCGGTTACGGGCTGGGAAGGTCCGGTTGGGTGCTGGTGCCCGTGGAACCTGTACCGGTGGACCTTATCGAGGAATGGGTCGAGGAGAGCTACCGCAACGTCGCGCCCAAGAGGCTGATCGCACAACTGCGAGGCTGACACGACGCGTCGCGCTGGGCTGGCCGAGTGACCGATAGGCGCTGCCCTCGGCCCGTAACTCGGCGGATTATGGAGCGCAGGTTCTGTTTACACCTACTCACGCCTCGGTGCCGCGAGTAACCGTGGATACCGATCTCGGAGCTGGGCCCGTCGGCCAACCCGAAGTCGGGGCGTCGAGGGCGTCGGCCTATACGGGCATTCAACCCTTTAGCCGATGCGGGCGGCCTGCCCGCCGTCTACAGGTAGCACTACGCCGGTGATAAAGCCGGCTTCATCCGAATGAAGGAACAGGCTTGCGTATGCCACATCCCAGGCGGTGCCCATCTTGCGGCGTAGCGGCACCAACTGGTTGCGGAAGTCGCGTACCTGGTCACGGGTCATCCCCTGTGCTTCGGCGGTCCCTTCAACGGCCATTGGGGTATCCATGAGGCCGGGCATGATCGTGTTCACCCGGATACCGTGACGCGCGTTTGACATAGCCAGCGACTGGCCCAAAGCATTCATCCCCGCTTTAGAGATCTTGTAGGCGGTTAGCGGCGTAGAGGCCACTGCAGCCAACGACGACACATTGACGACACTCCCACTGCCCTGATCCCTCATGACCGGCACGACGGCCTGGCAAGACAGCAGGCATCCCTTCAGGTTCACGTTCAGTATTCGGTCGAAGGCTTCCTCTTCTAGACGAAGGGGGTCAGCGTCACCCGTCCCGATGCCGACGTTGTTGTGAAGGAAATCGATCCTGCCGAATGAGTCGACGCACGCAGCAGTGAACCTTGCGCAATCAGAGCGGCTGGTCCAATCCGCTTCGCAACACTCGGCTGTCCCGCCTTCGACCCGAATCGTCTCTGCCGTCTCCTGAGCCGAGTCCAGCCGGCGATCCACTAGCAGCAATCGAGCGCCCTCGCGGGCAAACAGGATGGCGGCAGCTCGCCCGTTACCGACCGTCTCGCCAGGCGTTTGCCCCGCTCCGACCACTATCCCAACCTTGCCCGACAATCTCGGCGTCACGGCTTGCAAACCTACGCGCCTCGAACGCGCCGCACATCCAATCTTCCCGGCCTTGGCGGATTGACGTCAAGATCCAGTCCTCGGGTACCCGGTGAGCCCAGAATCGAGTTGCACTCCCCCAGCGTTCAGGGTCATGGCGACATGTGATAGTGCCCAACCAACATGGGAAGCTCTAGCAGCTTCTGCGTGTCGTAGACATCGCCGAGGGAAACCAAAGTTAGCTCGGTGATGCAATAGTCCTCGTGGAGCTGGTCGGGCAACCTGCAGCGGAGTCGAGTCGAATGGGTTCCAGTCAGCGCTGGAGCGGGCCGGGATAAGAAATATTTCCTCATCGGTCAAACCGGCGGAGCGCCCTACGTCCGATCCGGCGACCTAAACCCCCATCGAGTAGAGCCCCACCAGACAGCGTCCTCTCAGACGTGCCGATCCGCGCCTCTCCGTGATGGGGCGGAGCCGGCTTCCCGGGCGCGCGTTTTGGAGTCTGAGCATCGGAGGAACCGGGGCGGTCCAGACAATTAGGTCGTCATCTAACCCGGATTCGTGCGTAGTCTCGTTGACGGGAACGACGAGTAGATGACCTTCTTCGAACTGCAAGCGATCGACCCCTACGAGGCGCGATTCAAGGTGATCGCCACACTGTTCTTATTGAGCGAGCTCAGTGTGATCAAGGACAGGGAGGCACACTCGGAAAAGGTTAAAGCGTTGGACTGCGCGAGGTCGCTTCCATCGAAGCGAACCGCTCGTGCTGGGTCTCGGCTCGTGCGGCCGCCTAGGTCGTGTTAGAGCATGGCTAAGTGATAGAACGTCGTTCCGGGCGGCTTGGGCAGAAACCTCCGCGGCGGGAGCCTCGTAGACAGAAGGGTCGATACGCGCTCCACTGAAAAATCGAACGGGCGGGGCGCCTGTTCGGGTAATTTTCCTTGCTCGCCGGCACGGTCATGGCAGCATGTGCCCCCAGAAAGGGGCGTGCTCGATCCTCAACGTAACTTTCGACTGTGCTGACGGTGAGCGGCTCGCTCGCTTCTGGAGCGACGTGACCGGATGGGCGTGGTCGAAGCAGGAGATGCCCGGAAATCCGTTCTGGGTCGTCGGCGACCCCGACAGCACCGCGACCCGGCTGGTGTTTGTGGAAGTGGCAGAGCCGAAGTCCGTCAAGAATCGGGTGCATGTCGATCTGCTTCCCAGTGAGGACTCCCCCGCAGACGAACTGGACCGCATCGTGGCACTCGGAGCGACGATCGTCGATGACCTGCGAGGCGCGACACCCGGAGGGTGGGTCGTAATGGCGGACCCCGAAGGCAACGAGTTCTGCCTCGAACGCGCCTGAACCGCTTTGGTCCACATCCGAGTACCTGGGGATCAGTCTTGCCGTACTATCCAGCCCAGAACGACATGACGGCGGTCAGCGGGCGGCTCGGAGTCGGCGCTCTTAGGATTCGGCGCTATGGGCGATCTCTTTGAGGCTCCCGCATCCTTGCAGTCGGACGGCCGCCGGTCTTGCCTCGGCCCTGTGGACTCGCTGACCTGGCTGTTCTGGGAGGGTTTGGCCGGTGGTGCCTGAACCTGCGCTCGAAGGTCTGGCACACGTCGATCATGGCTTCGTGAAAGGCCACGCCCATCTGCAGGGTCAGGAGGGGGTACACGTTGCCTTCCTCCGCCGCATCCCGGCCGGTGGGCTCGACGGCCTTCAATGCCGCTACGCGCTCCTCGCTGCGCTGCCTCGTGGCACGGAGTAGGCGCACCGCCTCTTGGTGGTCGAGGGCGTCGGCGAAGAACAGCTTGACCAGCGCGATGTCCCGCAGCTCGAAGGGCATGGGCTCGTCGCGGCTCAGCCAGGCCCGGAGCGCAGCCTCACCTGCGGCGGTGATCTCGTAGGCGCGCCTGGGGCGCTGACCCTGCGGATCGGCGTTCCCGACGATGAGCCCGGCCTGCTCGAGGCGTTCCAGGCTGGGATAGATCTGCGCCTGGGAGATGGTCCAGAAGAAGCGGATCGAAAGCTCCACCGTCTGCTTGATCTCGTAGCCCGACCGGGCCCCGAGGCGCACCATGCCGAGCACCACGTACGTGGGCGGTGTCAGGTCGATGTCGTTCCGCTGCGAATTGCTGCGCTTTGCGGTCCGTCTATCGATCATACTAACCTGTTAACGTAACATATCTCGCTTGTGAGGTGACACTGCCATGGCTTCCATCGGACCCAGCTCGCCCACCTTGGCCCTGCGAACCGCCATGGAGGCAGGGGACGTGGCGGGAATCGTGGACTCGTTCGCCCCCGATGCCGTCCTACACTCGCCCTTTACCTCCAAGCTGGTCTTCACCGGGCGCGAGCAGATCGGCCCGGTCGTCGAGGTGATCCTGGAGATCCTTCAGGGCCTCCGCTACACCGAAGAGGTCTGCAGCGGGGACACGGGCTTCCTCGTGTCGGAGGCCCGCGTGGGGAACCTGGACATTCAGATCGTCGACTATTACCGATTGGGCGCCCGCGGCAAGATCCAGGAGTTCACGGTCTTCTTCCGCCCCTTGCCGGCTACCGCCGCTGCCCTGCGGCGTATCGGTGCCGGGCTCGGCCGCCGCCACAGCCCTGCGCGAGGTGCCCTGGTCTCGGCCCTGGCCGCCCCGATGGCTGTCATGGCCCGCACCGGCGACAGCCTCGGCGTGCGCCTGGTCCGTCCGTAAGCCGACGCGTAGCGCGGAACCTAGGGCGGCCTAATGGCGACTGTGCTGATGACCTGCCGCTCGCCGCTCCTGCACCGCGGCCAGTGACGACTGAAGTTCTTCCTTACCAGGGCAGGTGCACGATCCTTGCCAGTCGGCCTCAGGCACGCCGGGCTGCTCTGACAGTGGGCACTCGTCATGGCACTGACAAGAACAGAGAACCACTTGCTCTCGGATGGTTGGGCTGGACCCCAACCCGACCCAATGACCGCACTGAGCGTGGCGCTTCGAACCCGCCTTCGAACGGCAGTACGGACTGGTTGTCGTGGGACCGAAGTCTCCGGCCGCGACCTGTTGCACATCATCAGCCTACGGGTATTGGCCAACTGCCGCGGCCGCTAGACACTCTGTCCCGCGCCCGCGGCTAGAAGGAGGCCAACGGGAATGGCGCGACAGAGTCGGCAGGCGCGCTCCGAGCAGAGGTGGGCTCAAGCCGGTGCCCGGCGGCCAGAGTATCGTTCGTACCCGATCCGAATGTTCGCCGCAGGGAGGGCGATACCGTGCGCCTGGCTGGGGCCGACGTACTGCGGTCCCTCGTAGCACCAACCCCGCGTTTCTGGCTGGGCGTTCCGATCCGCCTCCGCGCTATCCCAAAAGGCGTTGGCCGCAACCGCTTCCATTCGCTTGGGCCTCTTCGACGGGCTTGGGGGTCTGTCACGTCGACTCGCCACGGTTTACCCCGCAAGAGGCCGACGACGAAGACCGGGAGTCCAATCAGACCCCTTCCTGCGACAACGCCAATGATTGGCATCGTCCGCCCGGCTGGGGTTGTTAGTATGGGTCTTCCAGATGCCCGGATTGATGCACTCGTAAGAGTGTCGCCACGCATGTCGGCGAGGTAGTCTCCACGGTGGGCGCCGGGCATTGGCGTGATCGCCGCGACCTGGTCAACCCACATGCAGTGGGCCTCGCTTCGTGGCAGCGATAGCGTGCGATTGGTGGAATACCTAGAGGCCGCAAACGAGGTGGGCAACTGGTTGCTGAGTACGGCCGACCACCGCGCCAACGGGTGGACGTGGCCCGTTCGACCGACGGTCGGCCTGGAGGGGGACATCGGACTTTGGGGAGGTATGGCAGGTCCGACGTTGTTCTTCGTTGAGGCGTATCGCACCACCGGCGATGAGAAATGGCTGTATGCAGCACGGGAGGGCGCCCGGTGGATGGACGGCCATGTCGACGAGGCTGCGGCAGGCTGGGCCGGATGCGGATTGTTTACCGGCGTTGGCGGCTGGGCACTCGTGCTTGATGAGCTGGCCAATGCAAGCGGCGACGAGGAGGTGTCAGCATCGTCGAGCTCGGTGTTCGAGGTGATACTGGCTGCGGCCGAGACCGACAGTTCAGGGGTGCATTGGCACGGCTTGAGCGAGATCTTGTGGGGCACAGCCGGTATCGGCTGCCTGCTCCTCTCGCTCGGCCATGAGCACGTGGGCGACCGGGCGCTGGATTACGCCATGCGGGCAGGCGATTGGTTGCTCGTCCACGCCGAGGAGGCACCCACGGGCATCCGATGGGGACTCGGCCCGGCCTATGACGAGGCGTATCCCGACCGTGCTGGCACCCGCTTCCCCAACTTCGCCCACGGTACGGCCGGCATTGCCTTCTTCTTAGCGCGGCTCGCCCAGGAGACCAACGAGGTGAGGTTCCTGCACGCGGCCATTGCTGGCATGGAGTGGGTGCTCAGTACGACGCGCATTGAAGGCGACTCCTGCGCTGCTTATCATCACGAACCGGACGGGACCGATTTGTACACGCTCGGGTGGTGTCACGGTCCGCCCGGCCTGGCCTGGACGTTCCGCCAGCTCGAGTTGACCACTGGAGGCCAAGAGTGGCGGACGTGGATCCGGCGTGCCGCGCGGGCAGATCGGAACAGTGGTATTCCGGAGCAACGCGAACCCGGATTTTGGGACAACGTCGGGCGGTGCTGCGGATCCGCCAGCGTGGCGGAGTTCTTCTTGGACCTACACCGTCTCGAAGGACACGACGACGACCTCGCCTTCGCCCAACTGATGGTTGATGACCTGTTGGCACGGGCCATCGTCGACGAAGAGGGCATGCGGTGGTCAAACTACGAGTTTCGGGATCCAGAACCCAACCTGCCGCCAGAAACGACCTACATGCAAGGCGCCGCTGGTATTGGGTCGACTTTGCT
>Ga0302326_10005669_pt1 | contig 28431 bp, 21 predicted proteins | sample Palsa_T0_3_FD_202264 | JGI IMG/M metagenome (GOLD analysis project Ga0302326, IMG submission 202264) | Peat permafrost microbial communities from Stordalen Mire near Abisko, Sweden - Palsa_T0_3 | ecosystem: Environmental > Terrestrial > Soil > Palsa > Peat permafrost | place: Sweden: Abisko... | reverse complement strand
CTCCTGACTCCTGAACTCCTGAACTCCTGTAACTCCTAACTCCTGACTCCTGACTCCTGACTCCTGACTCCTGACTCCTGAACTCCTTCCTCTAAAGCAAGTGCCCCATTTTTGCGCGCTTGGTCTGGAGATACCGGGCGTTATGGGGGTTGGCTTGCGCTTTGATCGGAAGTTGTTCGACAATATTCAGACCGTATCCTTCGAGCCCGATCACTTTTTTGGGATTGTTTGTCAGGAGACGGATGCGGCGGACGCCGAGGTCGACCAATATTTGTGCGCCGGTGCCATATTCACGGAGATCCATCGGAAACCCTAGCTTTTCGTTTGCTTCGACCGTGTCGAGGCCCTGTTCCTGGAGTTCGTAGGCGCGGATTTTTGCCGCCAATCCGATCCCTCGTCCTTCCTGGCGCATATAGACCAGTACACCGGAGCCAGCTTCGCTTATGTGTTGCAGCGCGGCGTGCAGTTGATCGCCGCAATCGCACCGTCGCGAACCGAAAACATCGCCGGTCAGGCACTCGCTATGGACCCGTACGAGTGTTGGTTCGTCTGCTGAAATATCTCCCTTTACGAGAGCCAGGTGATGAACGTCGTCGATGACAGAACGATAAAGATGCAGCCGAAAGTCGCCGTAATCCGTTGGCAAGGAGACGACTTCCATGCGTTCGATCAGAATTTCTCTCGCTCGCCGGTAAGCAATGAGGTTTTCGATTGAACAGATCTTGAGGTTATGCTGCCGCTTAAAGGCAATCAGGTCGGGTAATCTCGCCATGGAGCCGTCCTCATTCACGACCTCCGCCAGCACGCCAGCTGGCGATAAACCGGCTAACCTCGCGAGGTCGACAGCCGCTTCCGTGTGCCCGGCACGCCGGAGTACCCCTCCGTCTCTGTACCGGAGCGGGAAGACATGACCCGGACGGACAAGCTCTTGGGCGCCTGTGCCCGCATCCGCCAGCAGGCGAATTGTGCGCGACCGGTCTGCTGCTGAGATGCCGGTCGTCACGCCCGCTTTTGCGTCAACGGAGATGGTGTACGCCGTTCTCATCGATTCGGTATTCCGGACCGTCATGAGCGGCAGCTCCAATCTGTCCAGGTCCTTGCCTTCCATCGGAACGCAGATGACGCCCGAGGTGTACCGAATCATGAAATTGATCAATTCCGGCGTTGCCTTCTCAGCCGCCAGGATCAGATCCCCCTCGTTCTCCCGATTTGCGTCATCGGTCACAATTACCAGGTGTCCCTGACGGATTTCTTCGAGAACCTCTTCTATCGGGTCAAACACAATGTTCATAGGGTCCCATCATTCTCTTAGAATTTCGATCCCCGTCAAACCGTTCGCCGTTCACCGCTCACGGTTTGGCCTTAGAACGGCGAACGCTGAACGCCGAACGCCGAACGGTTTGACGAGTATCGAAATTGCCAGTACGGAAAGATCCTGATGAGTTTCCGATCTGTCTACGTCGCTGGCCATCGAGGGTTGGTTGGAAGCGCGTTGGTGCGCAATTTGCACGCCAATGGGTATCGAAATATTCTCGTTCGAACCCATAAGGAGCTGGACCTCAGGAACCTGGACGATGTGCGCAAATTCTTTTCGGAAGGCCGTCCGGAAGCTGTGGTGATTGCTGCAGCAAAGGTCGGGGGGATCCAGGCGAACAGCATTTTTCCGGTGGAATTTCTACTCGAGAATCTGCAGATCCAGAACAACTTGATCTCGACGAGCTTCGACTTCGGCGTGAAGAAATTGCTTTTCCTCGGTAGCTCGTGCATTTACCCGAAACTGGCGGTCCAGCCGATTCATGAGGATTCGCTTCTGACGGGACCTCTTGAACCGTCGAACGAGCCATATGCGATCGCCAAGATTGCCGGGATCAAACTTTGCCAGGCGTATGCGCGGCAGTACGGAACGGATTTTATATGTGCGATGCCCACCAACATTTATGGTCCCGGGGACAATTTTGACCTCCAGAACTCCCATGTGCTGCCGGCGCTGATCCGCAAGGTGCATGAAGCGAAGGTGAACGGGCTGCGCGAAGTGACGATCTGGGGCACCGGCACCCAGCGGAGAGAATTTCTCCATGCCGACGATCTTGCGGACGCGCTTCGATTTCTTTTGGAAAACTATGAATCGCCCGAAATCGTCAATGTTGGTTACGGTGAGGATGTGACGATTCGCGAGCTCGCCCAGATTATCGCGGGCGTCGTTGGTATTGAGATTGAGATTGTGTTCGATACAAGCAAACCTGATGGAACTCCGCGAAAGCTATTGGATTCTACCCGGTTGGAAAAGTTGGGTTGGAAGCCGCGGATCTCATTGAACGATGGCATCCTGCAGACGTATCACTGGCTGCTGCAAACCGGCGCCGAATTGAAAGGATGGCGCAATTAAGACTCTAGTGTCCTGTCCCCAAAATACCTCGTATTCCGGGGACAGGACACTAGCGGCGCCCGGAGGTGAAGGTTTGTGAGTTCCGATTCCAGAGCATTAAAGATAGCGATTTCCAGCCACAGCGGGTGTGGCAATACCACCGCCACAAACAATGTAGGGACCACGTTGAGTCTCGAAGTCGTGAACTACACGTTTCGCGACCTCGCGCAAGATCTTGATCTACCGTTTGAAGAGATTCAACAACAGGCCGCCAAGAGCAAGATTTACGATTTTCTGACCGACTTGAAGTTGATGCGCGCCTCGCTGCGATCCCGCGTCGTTGTTGGATCGAGGCTGGCGGGGTGGCTCGTCGAGGCGGACTTGCGAGTTTGGCTGCACGCACCATTAGAGGCTCGGGCTAAAAGAATTTTTCAACGGGAGCCAGATCAGCATGCCGGCTATGAGTCCGTTCTTTATCGAACGTTACGGCGCGATGAGCAGAACCGGAAACGGTACCTGGAAGTCTACGGCATCGACATCAATGACCGCAGCGATTTCGATATCATCATTAACACGGAAAAACTTACCGCTGAACAGGTTTCCAGCCTGATTGTTGCCGCTGCTCGCTGGGCTAGTCAGAATCAGCTTGATCGCAGAACTCCCCACCTCGTCAGGATTCGCAAAATCATCTCCGATAATTTGGGTATTGACGCGAAAATTTTGGTCGACGACTCGCTCTCTGTCGACCTGAAGGAGATTTATCAACGTCTGCAGTGAGGCTAAAACGGAAGAAAGCAATTTCGGAATTCAGGTTCAAGAAGGTGCCGGCGAATCGGTGGAATTTGTGACCGAAGCGTCCCGTTTTTTCGCCTTCAAGGGCCGGGCAAGGCTGGAGAGACTTCGCTTGCCGTACGCGGGCAAACCAAGGGCGGTCCGGCTAAGTCTTATCACGAACCTCCTGCATTAGTCGCGATTTGATTTTGTATAGACCGAGCTCCAGACCAACCGGATAGATGTGGGGATTCAGGAGCCGTTTGACACCTGTGTAAAAGCGGCCCAGTTCAGTCTGCGCCAAGCCGCGCATCTCGTGAACGGATGGACGCTCATACACAAGATTTCCGCGGCGAAAAATCGGCACCAGCAAGTCGTGGGGCTTCGCAGAACCGGGGATCTTTTTATGGATCGTGACGTCTGCGATATCCACAATCGTGCGTTTGGTTGGGACACCCTCTAGCTCATCGTAAATCATGTCAGCGAGATACTCGTTTTGATCTTCGAAACGTCGAACTTGAAGCGACCCGGGATTCGACACCTTGACGGCCTGTTCCGACAATTTCACCTTTTTTTGCCATGGACCATTTCCGGAACGGATCGCGCCGAGCTTGTAGACCCCCCCCAACGCCGGTTGATCGAACGCCGTCACCAGTTTCGTCCCGACGCCCCAGAGGTCAATCAGGGCGCCTTGTTCCTTCAAGCTCGCGATCACGTGTTCGTCGAGGTCATTGCTCGCGACGATTTGAGTCGTGTTGAACCCTGCTTGATCCAGAATGCCACGCGCCACGATGCTCAAATAACTTAAGTCGCCGGAGTCCAGGCGAATGCCCGAGAGATCTTTGCCGATCGATCTCAGGTGACGGCCCACCTGCACGGCGTGCCGGATCCCTTGGACGGAGTCGTAGGTGTCCACCAGAAAGACACAGTTCCCCGGCATGACCTCAGCGTATGCCTCAAATGCTTCATATTCCGTTTGAAAGGACATCACCCAGCTATGCGCATGGGTTCCGCGGACCGGTATTCCAAAGACTTTCCCGGCAAGCACATTCGAGGTGGCAACACATCCGCCGACATAGGCGGCGCGGCTGGCGGCAAGCGCTCCGTCCGGTCCATGGGCACGCCTCAAGCCGAATTCCATGACGGGACTACCTTTGGCCGCAAGGCAGATCCTTGCTGATTTGGTGGCGATCAATGTTTGAAAGTTGATAATGTTCAAGAGGGCGGTCTCGAACAACTGGCCTTGGAGGAGTGACCCCGAGACCCGGAGGAGCGGTTCATGCGGAAAGACAACATTGCCCTCAGGAATCGCGTCAACATCGCAAGCGAAGCGGACCGTTTGGAGATAGTCCAGAAACTTGGATTCGAAAATAGGTTTTCCGTCCGGTCCGCAGAGTTCCGCAAGATAGGCGAGGTCATCTGGTTGAAATTCAAAATTCTGCAGATAGTCGATAGCGTCGCTCAAGCCGCACGCGATGGCGTAGCCGCCGTTGAAAGGTTGTTGGCGAAAAGAGAGGTGAAATATCGCCTGATGCCCAAGCATCTGCTCTTTCCAATAACCGTAGGCCATGGTGAGCTGATACAGGTCAGTCAGAAGCGTGGGCGGAACGCGGTCTTTTTCGGTCATGGATCGGGGAGGGTTCTATGTCCGGGTTTCAATCCGGGCCTTATACACGATAGATTGTCGGACCGGAAGCGGTCGCAAACCCGGCAAATATTTCCGATCGTCTCAAAGGCACCGCTCGGTGCGAACACGGGCTGAATTACTCTGCTTCGGCGCGCTAACGAAGGAAAAAATTCACCTCATCATCGTAAGGGTTAAATGGATCCGGCATCGGCAGGTAGTCCTGGCTTTCCAATGCGATGGAGTCCCAATTAATGATGTACGGGAGGTTTCGTTTTTGGAATTGCGCCACCGCTCTGGAACGGCCCTTGGCTCGAGAGTTCTGTGGCGGAGTCCGGATCGAATCCTCGCGTCGGACCGCGGCATTGAATTCACCGATGGCCTTTGCGGGCTTCAGGGCAAAAAACAAGCCCTTGCTTGGATTGATGTTGTGGTATTCGAGGTCGAGGCTTTGCAACCAGGGATCCTGCCAGCTTAATCCTTCTTCCTCCATAAAAGTGCTCAACAGCCATTTTTTGGAGATCCAATCGACGCCGCCTATCAGCAGTTCGGGTTTGCTCCGGATGGCGTCGAGCGTGAAACTCCAGCTCTCTAGAACCCAATCGGTCTCCTCGTCCTTACCGGATAGGTGGTGGTGGGCATATTCGAGAAACTGGTATTGAATATCCAGCGCATCTTGCCGGGTCCCGTCATCCATCTCAACCAGCCATTGACCGTCGGGATCGCGCGAAATCTCCCTCGTCGCAAGGACCGCGTCGCGCAAGGCAATATGAGTTGGAAGCAGATTTTCTTCGAGCAAGGTGAGTACGCAAACAGTCGTTCCCACCTTTAACGCCGTGGCAAACGGGCTCATATTGGAGTCACCGATCAACAGATGCAGCCGGCGATATTTCCGGTAATCCGCGAGCGGCTCATCGCGCGCGTTGATAATCGCCCGGTTGAATTGCACCCATTGATAAATATCATTCACGATGTGATCGGCCCGTTGGCTGATCTGGAAATTGACGTGACCGGGTCGATCGGGTAATTCGAAATCGAAAGCGAGGGGATTCGCTTGTCCAACCCGACCGGCGCCGGCGAAAATTTGGCGGGTCGCCAGGAAGGCCAGAAGCGAGGCCAACACTTCCGGGGTAAATTGCGCTTCCCGGTGCATGAGATAGTTTTCGTGGCAGCCGAATGTCGCACCGGTGTGATGATCGACGTTGTTCTTGAGGAATGCGACCTGGTCTTCGGCCCCCATTTCTGTGAGCGCCTGGTTCAGGAGAAGATCACCTGCGATATCGAATGAAACCAAATCCCGGAGGTTAAGGCATTCGGGCGACGAATATTCCAGATGTCCCATGTCGAGGTAGAGTCGACCTCCATTCAAGAGAAAACCGCCGTTCCCCGGCGGTTCTTCGTAATCCCGATAATGCAAGTCGATCGCGCCCACGTGACATTTCCGGAATAGGTAGTTCTTTACCTTGACCGGCCAGGCGTCTGCCTGGCTCTGGGCTTGGTCCTCGGAGATCAAACAACCATATTCTGTCTCGAGACCAACGATGCGGTTCATCGGTTCGCAGCTTCGGATGAAAACCGTCCACAGGCAACCGAGAAGTCGTCTCAATGAGTGAGTGCATCGTCTCATATGTAGCTGCCAGCTGCATATGAGCCGATGCACTAATCTTTGTGCTCCTCCTCCTTCTTCTTTTGGCCATTGTTCGCCGTCACTCGATGAGCTTGGGACGGCGGGTGCGACGCCTGCGCGGCGTGAGGTTGGGAGACATGAGATTCGGCGACGTGAGGTTGAGAGACGTGAGCCGCGGCGACGTGAGGCTGGGAATGCGACTGATGCTCTTCATTTTGGTGGCTCACGTTTGCTTGAGGAGGCGGTTCCTTTTTTGTCTCTTCCTTTTTGTGTTGTGGAGCTCCTTCATGCCCGGCGGGTTTTGCAGTCTCTGCCGGATGCTTGATCTCCGGCTTCTCCGGCGGACGTTCGCCCTCGCCCTTTCGAACCTCGGTCGTCTTTGGCTTTTCCGTCGGGATCGGTTCTGTCCCGACCTTTTTCTCTTCGGTGGCCACTGCAGGGCTTTTCGGCGGTTCGCCTGGTTTCGCGGTTACCGGCTGAACCGGCGTCGCCTTCTCAGTTTGCAGTCTCTTCTCCTCTCCAGCCCCCTTGTTTTCGGGCTTTTCAACGAACGGTTTCAATTGACCGCCGGGCGCCTGAGGACCTTTTCCAGGCTCATTCGGCGGGTGCTGTTCGGCCTTTGTGGCTGCCTGGATTTGCGGCTTAGTCGGGAGCAGAGGCTTAGCGGGGAGATTCGGCGGCACCGGGGTCTGCTGGACGTATTGTTGCCGGAACTGCTTAGCTTGGGTGTCCGGGACATTTCGCCAACCTCGATCGACCTGCGCCTTTCCGAGTTCCTTTGCGACTTGAGGTTTCGCCGTGGCGATCGGTTTCAATGTTTGCGGTGGAGCTACGACATTGAGTTGATTTCCTTGCACCGACGTTTTAAAAGCGGCGTTGGGCTGGGTCTGGGCGGCGTAGTTCACCTTGTAGGTCGGGAGTTGTTGGCCCCCTCGCGCCTGGACTAACTGAGAAACTCTTTGGTATTGCGGACCGTAATTATTGATTACGTTATTGTTATACGTAATATTTGTGATGTTCGTGGTGCGATTGTAAAAACCAAGGGTCTGTTGCTGCGGTAGATAAAAATCGTTGTAGGATGGACGACCAAAATCGCCAATCGCAATGAACGCAAATGCTGTTGGCCCGATGTCGTAATAGTTGTCGCACCATGGGTGAACTCCCACGCTGACGTTAAAAGAGGACTCCGGTGGGAGCGGCGCCCAGCCAAGGTAGCCGTCGTCGTCCGTATGCCTCCACGACACCCAGGCGGGGGCCCAACGATTGCCTGGCACCCAGACCCAGCCGGTGCCGTCCACAAAAACCCAGCGTCCGTAGTGATAGGCTGCCCATCCGAAGTTCTCGTTCGAATCCCAAAACCACCCGCGATCTGTCCACACCCAATGCCCGTCAGAATACGGGCGCCAAGACGTTGTTGAGACTGCGACATTTGGTTGCCAGACATATCCGTACTCATCCGTGTTAAACCACTGACCGTCCGGCGCGAGTCGATCGTAGAATACATCGTAGTCATCCGCTGAATCCGAATCATCCTGAACGTCTGAGTCAGTGTCTTGCTGAAAGTATTCCACAGAGTGTGATGTATGATCAGCCGACAGGGGGGCTGTGATAGAAGCGGAGGAGGTCCTCGGTGCGACAGATGCGGCAGCACACAATAACGCGAGTAAATGTTTATTCATAAAGAAGGCTGATTGGTTGGACTTCGCGAAAGTACAACTTATTCAACCCCTTAATAGTGATACATTGGAGACCACAATGAGTTCTTCCGTCAGGGTTCGCTTCGCGCCTTCGCCGACCGGCTTCTTGCATGTTGGCGGCGCGAGGACTGCGCTCTTTAATTGGCTCTTCGCGCGCCACCACCAGGGGACATTTTTGCTGAGGATTGAGGACACCGACAAGAGCCGTGAGCGACACCAGGCGGTTCAGGTAATTTACGATGGATTGCGCTGGCTTGGCCTCGATTGGAATGAAGGCGCGGGAATAGGTGGCAACTACGGCCCTTATTTTCAAAGTGAGCGAAATGCGATCTATGAGAAATACCTTGATCTGCTTCATGCCAAGGGAGTCCTTTACGAGGATGAGGGGAGCGTGCGCTTCCGCTCATCGCGCAAGCCTGTGATCGTAGACGACCTTGTGTGTGGCCGGATTGAATTTGACCGGAGCATGGATCCTGACATGACTATTCGGCGTCCGGACGGTTCGTGGATCTTTCATTTTGTAAACGTTGTCGACGACATCGAAATGAAAATTTCTCATGTCATCCGAGGGGAGGATCATCTGACAAATACGGCAAAACATGTCGAGCTCTACGAAGCGTTCGCCGCAACTCCCCCGAGTTTTGCCCACATCCCTCTGATCCTGAATCGGGATGGCTCGAAGATGAGTAAACGCGACGCGGGAGCGAGCATCGCGAGTTACATCGAGCAAGGTTATGCTCCGGAAGCTGTCCGGAACTATCTATGTCTCCTCGGTTGGTCGCCGAAGGATAATCGAGAAAAGATGGAGATCGAGGAAGTCGTTCGACTGTTTGATCTGACGAAGGTCAACCGCCGGAACGCCGCATTCGATCTGGACAAATGTTATTGGTTAAACGGTCAGTATGTTCTTCACATGTCGTTGAACCGTTTCCGGGAACTAAGCGAACCTTTCATCCGAAAGGCCGGCATGACCGTATCCGACGAAGCGTATCTCCTGAAGGTGTTGGAGATAGTGAAAGAAAAGATAAAACTCTTCAGAGATGTCCCGGACTGGATCGGGTACTTCTTCACGGAGGAGTTCCCGCTTGAACCGGAGGCGGTCGAGAAGACTCTGAACAAACCCGGTGCGATTGATCGACTCAGCCGGCTTCGGGACAAATACGCCGGAGTGGACGATTGGTCAGCGAGCGGTCTCGAGACTGTGCTGAAACAGCTCGGAGCGGAAATCGGGTGCAAAACCGGTGATCTGGTCCATCCTGCTCGCGTTGCTGTGAGTGGTCGCTCGATTGGGCCAAGCCTCTACCACATGCTGGAGATCATCGGCAAACCGCGCGTTCTGCGCCGAATGGACCGGGTTCTGCAGAAATTTGCCTGAGGGATGATTTCATTGACACTCCAGACGTTAGATGAGCGCAAAGATCCGGATCTTCGCCTGCTGGTCATTGGAGACCCGATTGACCACTCGCTCTCGCCGCCGATGCACAACGCGGCGCTGGCGTTTTTGCATCTTCCGTGCGTTTATGGCCGTTTGCGGGTCGGCCCGGAAAATCTGCGCGAGGCGTTTAAGATTCTGCGACGACAGGACTTTATCGGATGGAACCTGACTTTACCGCATAAATTGGTGGGGATCGATCTCCTTGATGGACTTGATCCAATGGCTGAGCGGCTTCGCGCTGTCAATACTGTAGTCAATCAGTCGGGCCGTCTGTTCGGATTTAACACGGATGGCAAGGGGTTGGTTGCCGCGATCGGGGAGGCGTTCGGGTGCGCCGTTCCTTCTGTACGGGTGGCTCTTCTGGGCGCGGGCGGGGGAGCAGGCCAAGCAGCGGCTCGTTACCTCGCGGAACTCCATGTGCCGGCTCTGATCTTGTTAAATCGAACAATCGCAAAAGCTGAGCGGTTGGCCAGCGAACTGGCCGATCGCTCAAAGTCGGAGGTCCGTGCGGAACCTTGGGAGAAGCTGCCCTCCGTTTGCCACGAAGTCGATCTGATCGTCAACGCGTCGACTGTTGGGCCGCCGCCAGAGGCACTGAAATCGCTCGAACCACGACATTTGGTTTTTGACATGGTCTATGGACCGCACGAGACCTCTTTGGTCCACTTCGCGCGGAAACAAGGGGCGAGATCGGCGGATGGTCTTCTGATGTTGCTCCATCAGGGGGTCTTCGCGTTCGAGATCTGGTTTGGCAAACCGGCGCCCGCAGCCGTGATGCGCGAAGCATTGTTCGCTGCGGCAGGGAGGGCGGGGTAGGGAAGTTGTCAGTGTCAGTGGTCAGTCGGCAGCGTGACGACTTGAGCTTCGTTTTTAGAGAATTGCAGGCGTCACTCTGAAAGCCTCCGCCCAAAGCGCGCTCGATCCCCATTTCGATATGCTCCCATCGAAACGCACACTTCCGCTGACCAGTGGCAACTGATACTGACCAGTGGCAACTGATACTGACCAGTGACAACTGACACTGACCACTGGTAACTATTAAAGTTTGTAGTTCGCTTGAAGGGCTGTAAGGTTTCGCCGTAGTTGGGTCATGGCACTTGTTGAACCACTCATCGAGATCGCAAAGGCTAATGGATGCGCTGACTCGGAAGCGTGTCGGAAAATCGTTGGCGCCGCTGTCGAAGAGCAGCGCTCTTTGATACAATCCATCCTGGAATCGAGGTTGGTGGATGAAATCGGGTTTTTAAACGGTGTCAGCCGCTGGCTCGAAATTCCCTGGTGGAACGAACCGATCACGGGCGTGCCGGCGTCGTTGCGTGAGAAGGTTCCGGCCAAGACCGCGCTCAGATACCGGGTGGTTCCTCTGCGCGAAGATGAGCGCGAAATCTGGATCGCTTTTTACGATCCCTTTGATCTGCTTGCACGCCAGGCATTGGCGACATCGCTTGACCGGCGCATCATGTACGCAATGTCGACACGCACACAGATCGTGCAGGCGCTTCGGCAAGGTTATGGCGTCGGTGCTGAGACTTTTGAGGCGATTCTTGAGGGTCGCGCTGAGGACGAACTCGGGTTCGATATGAAACAGGAAACCAACGTCCTCGATCTCGATGACTCGGAAGCCTCTGTCGTCAAATTTGTGAACCAGATTCTACGGGAGGCGCTCGAACAAAGAGCAACGGATATCCACGTCGAACCGCTCCAGGACGATCTACAAATTCGCTATCGGATTGACGGGGTTCTGCATGAGGTCCCTGTCCCGCCCAACATCAAGCTGCTCCAGGACTCTGTCATATCGCGGTTGAAGATCATGGCTCATCTCGACATCGCCGAACGACGCCTTCCGCAGGATGGCAGAATCAACCTGGAGCTCGACGCTCAACCAATTGACGTCCGTGTTGCCACCATTCCCTCGGTGGCCGGCGAGAGTATCAGCTTGCGACTTTTGGGCCGGGAACGATTTACATTTGATCGGCTTGGGTTAGACAAAGCGTCCCAATCCCGCGTTCATCAGCTCCTGGCGATGCCGAACGGTATCGTTCTCCTGACCGGACCGACCGGCTGCGGGAAGTCGACGACGCTCTATACGTTTTTAGCGAGCCTGAACACGAAAGAGCGTCGGATTGTCACCATCGAAGACCCGGTTGAGTACAAGCTGCCGGGAGTCGTCCAGATCGCAGTAAAACCGGAGATTGATCTCACCTTCGCCAATGGGCTCCGAAGTATCCTTCGCGGTGATCCGAACGTGATCATGGTCGGAGAGATGCGAGACCGTGAAACGGCCGAGATTGCCATCCGTGGCGCCCTGACTGGACACCTTGTGTTCAGTACCTTGCACACGAACGATGCGATCGGCGGGATTACCCGGCTTGTGGACATGGGAATTGAGCCGTTCCTGGTTGCAAACGCCGTCCGCGTGTTCATCGCGCAGCGCCTTGTCCGCGTGCTCTGCTCAAAGTGTAAACGTCCGGTCGGCCATGCGGCATCCTATTTGAAACATATTGGATTTCCACTCGAGTACGCGTCAAAAACAATGGCCGCCGGCGGCTGCGAACATTGCCGGTATACCGGCTACGAAGGGCGCGCAGCGATTTTTGAATTCTGTCTTGTGTCACAGCGGCTCCAGGATTTAATCACGCAGGGTCGTCCCGCGTCCACCATGCGCGCAGCGGCCGTGGAGGAAGGGATGATTCCTTTGCGGCTGTACGGTTGGAACAAAGTCATCGGCGGGTTCACGACCGTCGAAGAAGTCGTGCGCGTGACGGCATCAGACCTCGAAATGATGGACGAGTGATCGTATGGCTCTGTTTTCCTATAGTGCCGTGAGTCAAGACGGCGGGCGCGTCTCAGGCCAAGTGGAAGCGCAGAGCCGTGCAGAGGCTTTCCGCAAGCTAGACCGCGAACGCTTGCAGCCCATCTCTCTGGTCCAGCAGGATGGCGCTGAAACGAACGGTCCGCGGCCGTCTCGAGGCAGCGATGAGCCGGTGGCGACGCGAAATATCCGGTTGTCCGGTAGTCAGATCATCTTGTTCACAGAGGAGATGAGCGACCTTCTCGATGCCGGTTTGCAGTTGGAGCCGGCGCTGAGGGTCATGGAAGGCAGGAATGAACTCTCGAGTATCAAAATCGTAGCTTCCGCGCTTCGCCAGCAGGTTCGCGAGGGGAGCAGCCTCTCCAATGCGCTCCGCTTGGTTTCTCCTTCGTTCGGAGATCTTTTTTGCAACCTTGTCGCTGCAGGCGAGCTAAGCGGATCGTTACCCCAGCTTCTACGTCGTCAAGCAATGTTTCTGGTCGCGATGGACGACCTCCGTAAAAAGGTCGTAAGCGCGCTGATCTATCCGTCGATGATCTTCGTGCTGGGGATCGGTCTAATTTTTTTATTCATGACCTACCTTGTCCCGCAACTGATGACCCTGTTCCAGAAAACCGGAAGGGACTTGCCGTTCACGACGAAAATTCTGGTCCAGACAAGTGACATTTTCTCTCATTACTGGTGGGCCATTGTCGGGGGCGTCGCCGCTGTCGTCTTTGGGTTTCTTCGCCTTATCCGCACGCCACCGGGCCGGCGATGGTGGCATCGAACCCAACTCCGGCTTCCGCTGTTCGGTTCGGTTTTGCGGGGACGGTTTTACGCCCAATTCTCGGAAACCATGGCCAACCTGATCGCGAATGGCATCCCGCTTTTGAACAGTCTCCGACTCATGACCAGCGCGATCGGAAATTTGCACCTTCGCGGACTCATGGAAAAGGTCGTTGATATGGTCCGCGAGGGCGGATCGCTTTCCCGCGCACTCCAGCGAATCGGCGAGTTTCCTCCGTTGTTCATCGATATGATAGCGGTCGGAGAACAAACCGGTGACTTGGCAAAGTCGCTTGAGAGGGTAGGGCGTCGTTACGACAAAGAACTGAACATCAAGATCCAACGCCTCACTGGTCTGGTGCAACCGGTCGTAATACTTGTGATGGCCGGGATGGTTGGACTGATCGCCTATTCGATAATAAACGGGATATACGACGCCGTTGGAGGCCTTCATCCGCAGTAGCAAGCACAGAGTGTATGAGCCAAATTCGTCTGCTGAGCGTGGATTTCGACGGGACTTTGGTGCGGAACTGGGCGCCTCCTGCTTTCCCAAAGCAGCTGATCGAGATTCTGAATCAACTCCGCCGCAACGGAGTTTTGTTGGCCATCAATACCGGCAGGACGATTCGCCTGGTGGAGGAAGCTCTGGGAATTACCGGATTTCCAATGAGACCAGACTTCGCGTTAACCAGCGAGCGAGAAGTTTTCCGTTGGAACGGTTCAACGTGGGAAGATTTCGGCGGATGGAACTTGCGATGCCGGGAGGAGCATGACACCCTCTTCGCGAATTGTGGGGCTCTGTTGGCGCAGATCGAGCAGCACCTTGCGCCAACCACTGCTCGCCTCTATTACGACGAAAACCGATTTTCGGGTATCGTCTCGACGACAAATGCCGAGATGGATGAAATCTGCCAGTTCATCGAGACGAAACGTCTCGACTTTCAAGATTTCGGGTATCAGCGAAATTCGATTTACCTTCGGTTTTGCCATGCAGCGTATGATAAAGGGGTCGCGCTGGGCGAGTTGCAGCGGTTGACAGAGATCTCACGGGAAGAAACCTTCGCGGCTGGAGACAATTTCAATGACTTGCCGATGTTGAACCTTGCTTTCGCTCGTTTCCTTGCATGTCCCTCGAACGCGCTTGAGGACGTTAAAGCGGCTGTGCGAAACCAGGGAGGCTTCGTTGCCTCCGAGGATAGCGGCTTCGGCGTGTGCGAAGCGCTGCGGCACTATTTTCCGAACCTGGCGTGAGTCGCTACTCTCCTGTCCCCGAAATAGCAGCTTCCTGCTTGCGACTCAATTTTCTGAAACTCTAAGATATCCATTCGTGTCGGCTATGATGAGCGAGAAAATCCTGATCGTCGAGGACGAGATAGACGTTGCAGAACTGCTTGCGCATCATCTTCGAGGCGAAGGATTCTCGGTCGATATTGTCAACAACGGACGAGCCGCGCTATCCGCTGTCAGAAGTCAGTCGCCAGCCCTGATTGTGCTTGATTTGATGCTCCCGGAAATCTCAGGCTTGGATCTTTGCCGAATGATTAAATCAAATCCCGGAACAATGAACCTGCCGATCGTGATGCTTTCAGCCCGGATCGAGGAAATCGATCGCGTGCTGGGATTCGAGCTCGGCGCCGACGATTATGTCGTTAAACCTTTCAGCCCTCGCGAGCTTGTCCTGCGAATTCGGGCGATTCTCCGGCGCTTGTCTCAGGATAAAGAAGAGGTGTTGCTTCGGGTGGGAGACCTCGTGCTGGATCGTTCCCGTCACGAAGTGAAAGCAGCGGAGCGCGTGATCGACTGCACTGCGACTGAATTCAAGCTGTTGGCCATCCTAATGGAGCGACAAGGTCGAGTGCAGGAGCGGGATCGCCTTCTGACCGATGTCTGGGGGTACGATTCGGTGATCGACACACGTACGGTGGATACGCACATGCGCAGGTTACGCGATAAATTGGGTCCTCATGGATCTTACATCGAAACCATACGCGGATTTGGCTACCGGTTGGCGTCGCAGGAAGAGACGTAGGATTGTTTGCTCTCAGAACAACAAAGTGTGATTCTACAGGGTCAATGATGGTTGTTCTGGTGTAGGCACCTGGCTCGCGCAAATTGTCACCGGCATTACTACGGACAGAAATCCCTGATATGGAACAAGCGAGATCCACTGAGACAAGATCGGAGACGGGAGGCAAGTCTGTCACAACTTCCTCTGCCATTTTCTCACCGGACGCTACCAGTTCCCCTTTGACGCGGACGATGATCGAAGTAGACGGCGTCGATTTTCACTACGGAAAGACCAAGGCATTGCAGGGAATCAATCTGAAGATTCCGGATAAAAAGGTAACCGCGTTTATTGGTCCCTCCGGGTGTGGCAAGTCAACGCTCCTGCGGTGCTTTAACAGGATGAACGATCTAATCGATCGCGCTCGGGTCACAGCCGGGACAATCAAAATAGAGGGCGTTGATATCAACGCACCGGAAGTCGACGTAATTGAACTGCGCAAACGGGTGGGAATGGTCTTCCAGAAATCCAATCCCTTCCCGAAATCGATCTACGAGAACATTGCCTATGGCCTGCGCATCGGCGGGGTCCGTGAGAAGGCGATTATCGATGAGTCGGTCGAGTCGAGCTTGAAAGGTGCCGCCCTTTGGGACGAGGTAGAGAACCGGTTGCACGAGAGCGCCCTTGGACTTTCGGGCGGCCAGCAGCAGCGCCTCTGCATTGCGCGAGCACTGGCGGTTCGGCCGGAGATCATCCTGATGGATGAACCTTGTTCCGCGCTCGATCCGATCGCGACGGCCAAAGTCGAAGCGCTGATTGATGAGCTCAAAGAGCAGTTTACGATCGTCATCGTCACCCACAACATGCAGCAGGCGACTCGCTGTTCGGACATGACAGCGTTCTTGTATCTCGGTAGCCTGATCGAATTCGGTCGCACTGGAAAAATATTCACCAATCCGTCTCAGAAACAGACGGAAGACTATATTTCCGGCCGATTCGGGTAGGAGGAGGAAGCCGGAGTTTTAACCACAGATTTCATAGATTACACAGATTCCTGAAACTGAGGTGTTTGGCTCTGACGCTGGAAAATCGGCTGAGATAACAATGAAGGTGGAAAGACCCGTATCGCCTCCTCAAAATCGGTAAATCGGTGGAATCTGTGGTTTTAGCACTCTGAATCTTCGATCAAAACGCAAATCCAAAACTGAGCGAGAAAACGCTCACGCTTTGGTTTTTGCGCGGTGCCGGATTCACGGCGTAATCAACTCGAACCGGCCCGATCGGCAGGTTATACCGGAAGCCGCCGCCGACGCCGGTGGCGAAATTATCAAACGGGGTGTTGCCGGTGCCGCCCGCGTCCAGAAAGGCTGCGCCGATCAGATCCCCATAAATCGGGACGTCGTATTCGACGTTGAAGATCGACCTGGCAAGTCCGCCGATTGGATGGTTCTCGGTGTCCTTCGGGCTGAGATCAGTCTCATAAAAACTTCGAACTGTCGTTGATCCGCCGTTGAAAAACCGCTCATCGATCGGCACTCCCGCAGTCCCTTGAATAGCGTTCATGTAACCGAGCCTCGCACCAAACGCCAATAGCGTTTTGCCGAAACTAAAGTAGGTCGAATATCGGCCTGTTAACCGGGTGAAACTGGCACTCCCGTTGACGCTCTCTGAAAAGGATGCAGAGGCGTCGAACACCCACCCTTTGTGCGGGTTGGTTGGACTGTCCCGGAAATCGAATGTTTGAGACAATCCCAAAGTAATTAGTTGATAACTTGTCGGCCCAACCAGGGATTCTGGCGTGATAATAATCGAGCTGACATTGGACTCCTTCGCTTCGAGAAAAGCAGCAGTTTGGATCCCCTTTTTGAACGTCTTGGTAAACCTGAGTCGCGCGTAGTAGTTTTGAATGGAGTATCCGATCAGATCTTTTATCGAGATCCCGAGCGCAGCGCTAAAATCGATATCCTTTTCAAGGAACCAAGGATTTTCGTAAGAGATTTCACCATCCGGACCGCGACCGGTGTAATCCGCTTTAAATGAAAAGATGCGACCTAGCCCGTCGATATTGCGGTTGGTGTAGTTAGCACCCAGGATGGGCCCATAGAAGGTGTCGTACCCACCGTAGAAACCGAGTTCTTTCGGCTTCGCTTCCTGCGGATTAGCAACGAGTTCAATCGTGTCATCCGGTTGCGGTACCTCCTGTATGTCAATCGTATCGTACAAGCCCGACAGGTAGAGCTTTTTGTACAAGTCGTCTAGCTTTTCCGGATCGTAAATTTCACCTCGAAGTGCTTCGAGACGCCTCGGTAAAAACTCGGGGCGGAGCCGAGCGTTTGGTTCCTGATTCGCTAACAGTGCTCCGAACTGGTAGATCGGTCCTGGGATCGAATCGACCAATATTGGGACACGGCCGCCTGCTGCGCCGTGAAAATTTGGTGTGACTGTGACCGAAGCCGAGTAGTACCCCTTCGATTTAAAAATGAACGTCAAATCTCTCTGCAAATTTTGCAGATCCCCGTCGGAGTACGGCTTGGGCGGGTCGGTGAGCGATTTGATTTTCGCGGAAAATGCGCTTGGAGCGATGCCGAAATTTTTGGAAAATGAAATCGGTCCAAAAAAGAATCGCGGTCCCTCTTTAATCGTCACGACCGCGCTGACTGTTCCGTTGCGAACATCGGGAGTGGTTGTCAGCTTCACGATCTGCACTTGTGGGAAACCTTGCGAGACGTAGAAGTTTTGCACCAAGGTTGTACCGGTTAGCAGGTCGGCTTCAACGAATGGAAGCTCCTTTTGAAACTGCGAATAGCGAGCGCGAGTCGTGCCGATCATATAGTCTTTCAGAACCGCCGGCTGAAAAGTCTTATTCCCGTCAAAAGCGATTTCGCCGAGCTTATAGTACGGTCCCTCAGTGATATCCAAATCCAGGTAGGGATTCTGAATCTTGTATTTCACATCGACGTCGGGGTAACCGTGTCGTCGATAAAAGATTCCAAGATAGTACGCTGTGTCGTCAGCCAAGGGCAGGCTGAGACCGCGTTGCTGAATCCAGGCGAGGGGGTCCGCGAGTGCGGCGCTGAGTTCTCGATTGCTGAACTTCGTATTTCCGCGAAAGCGGACGCGCGCCGCCGCGTTGGGCGGAGGTGCTTTATTATTATTGATCAATTCCGGCTCGGCAGCCTTTGGAGGATTTTCTCGCTGCGCCAGAAGGGAGATCACCAATGGACCCACTACCAACACGGCAAAAGCAGCAAGCGCACATCTCATCGGAAGCGAACTAAATACTTTAATCGACCTTGATAACTGCTGGTTCCGAAGTCTCCGATGATCTCCCAGTTTTTCGTCAGCTTGAAGCTGCTGACGATATCCTGTTCGCCGACTCTGTTTCCAGGCGTGATATTCACCGAAAAACGATCGATGAACGGTTCCTTTTGTTCATCGGCATGATTTGTGTTGGGAAACAACTTTTGGAAAACCTGTTCCAGAACAATGAACGTTGCCCGACCGGCCAGCAGCGAGGGATCCTGCGCAAATGCGGATGTCGTTGAACCCGTAGCCAGGAGGACCAGAATGTCTCCCTGCGTGAGCGGTGGCGAGCTATCGAGTAATACAGTCGGGTTCAATACATTTCCAAAGATGCGCGCCCGCACGTCGTAGTCGCTTACTGTCGAACGTCCGGTAATGCTCAGACTCGGATTCAGCATATTTCCGCCCTGGACAAAACTTATCGTGCCATCATCGATCTCCATCCTGCTAAAGGGGAGCGATGCCACAAGCCGATCGACGCGGACGAAACCGGTCAAACTCGGTGCTGCGCCAGTGCCGCCCGCTTGCAGGTTGATGGTGATCTTGCCGCGTGCCAGGTTGCTTTGAATCAGGAACGGGTCATCGGTACGAATGGCAATGTCGAATTTCCAAGCGTTAAATGGAGGAGTTTCCACTGCGATCTTCGGCATTGCTGCCGCCGGCGATTGGGGCGGAGGCCGACCAGGCAGATTAAGCGGCAGAATGTCGATATCTTTGAAGAATCGGCTGTCGGTGATTCCGACTGTTCCTGTGACCTCTCCACCGGAAAATGGTCCGCGGATAGCCAAGTTGAAATTCGCTCGAACGATGATTCCATCGCTTCGGGTCAACAAGACCTGATTACCAGTCACGCCGATATCGAATTTTGGGTTGGTACCATCTGTCAGGTCAATCCCTCCGTTCATTCCAAAAACGCCCCCGCCCGCCAACCCTTTCAATTGGGCGATCTGGATGTGGCTTTGTTGGAACGTTATGTTCGTTGAAAAGTTGGAAATTGGCGGGACCGTATCGGTCTTGGCTTGAAACCTCGAAAGAGTCGAGCGGATGCTTCCGGCCAGATCCGGCTGTTTGAAGGTCCCGTTGACACTCACATCGACACTTGCTGTACCTTCGACGACCTTGATGTCCGGAACCATTTTGCGAACGAACGACAGATTGTTGTCAGGCCATTTGAGGGCGAACTGAAGCGGAGTATTATTTGGAACGCCGCCGGTCTGAATGATTTGGCCCACGTCCAGCGGTATGCGGCCCGCCACGGTAAGAGGATGAACATCCGCTTGCTGTATCTTTCCATCCACGGTCAATAATTTGTCCGCGATGCGAACGGAGAAATCCCCGGTTGCTGCCGACAAACTAGAGACGCTGGTCGTTCGGATATCCCGGGCGCTTGCGGTGAACTGAATCAAAGGATCTCGCAACGCTTGCGAGGCCTGCAGCCGGAATCCGACAGTTCCCGTCACTTGAGGCTTACCGGACTGAAATGAATCCAACGCAATTTTGTCACCCTGTATATTGATGTCGACCGGTCGATCAAGGTCGAAAGGTGCCTTTTGTCCGGACTGTAGATTGAGTGGGATTTTGACGTTCCCGCTGATCGTGTTGCCATTCCGGCGGATATTTAATTCCGGGATCTCAAACAATTGTGGACTGAACCGAATCGAAGCATCCAGATCCGCGTACGGCGAAGCGACATGCAACTGGGGAACCTCGGCATTGGGTCCCTGGTAGTGAGCGGTCGCATCCAATTTAATATTTTCCACCGTCTTGGTCCGGAGTTGGTCGCAGTGCAGCTCCACGTTGCCGGTTTGATTTTTCAGTGGCCCGTTTCCCTTCCAGCTCGCATTCAATTTTCCGCCGAGGCCAAGCTCCGCGCCGAATGATTTCGTTAATCCGTTGAGAAAGCCAAGATCCTGAAACTGGACCGTCGCGTCGGCATCGTAGTTGTACGGATCCTCAAAAAGTGCGTTTCCTTTCGCATCAATGAAATTGTCTCTATCGAAGACGATTTTGCAGGTCAGCAGGTCGAGTTTCCGGTGCAAAATTTCTCCCTCGATATCAATGTTCTGTGTCAAAAGGCCGCGATACTTGATTCCGTCACCCAAAACACGGAGCTGCACGGTGGGATTCTGGATGTCTCCTTTCCCGGAAAAGTCGATGTTGAGGTTGCCGCTGAGATCGGCGGGCTGGCCCGCGCTTTTGAGCAATTCGTTAAAGGCCGCAAGATCTTGCAGCGCGATCTCGCCGCGAGCCTGATAGACAAAGGGCGCCGCGATCCCCACGCTTCCGTTTACATCGATGAAGTCGTTTTGATTCACGGTGATCCGGCAAGTCTGGAGTTCTGCTTTCGCGTCTTCAACCGCCGCTTTGATTTGGACGATGGGGATCAACAGACCTCGATATTTCAACTGATCGCCAGAAAGTTGGAGCTGCGCTCCCGGATGCTGCACGTCTCCGTTGACTGAAAACGAGCCATTGAGAACTCCGTTCAATCCAGCTGGTTGTCCGAGGTCCGTGAGGAGTCCATTGAACACCGCAAGGTCGGCTAGCGCGATTGTGCCATTGACCGCGTAGGGATAAGGATCAGCGAGTTGAGCCGTTCCTTGCAATTCCACGCGATTGCTGTTGTCGAGTGTGACGCGACAGGTCTGAATTTGGACTTTCCCGCCTCTAAAGAGTGCATCCAGGGCAAGCGATTGCAGAATCGTCCCCCGATACTTCAACTGGCTGCCGCTCGCTCGAACCGTCCCGTCAGCCTGAAGATGATCAAACCGGAGATCGCCGTCAGCGGTCAGAACGCCCTCAATTTGATTTTGCTTGATGAAGTCGGAAATCGACGCGAGCCGGAAGGTGAGGCGACCGGCGATCTGCGTTGGGTCGAGTGGTCGTGGGGCGTCCAGCGCCGGCAACGGCACATTCGCTGAGACGTCCGACCGGCTCTCGCCGGATGCCATGCTCGCCTTGGTACTCATCGTTTTGCCGTCCAGTATCTCGGCCGCCAGTCGAATCTGTTGAATCCGGGCATCTTGGTAGGAAATGTTTCCGCAGTCGGTGAAGAGCACTGCAGCCAAGGATGGCCAGAGATCTCCCGAAAGCGGAAATTTCGCAACGGCAAATACATTCGAATCGACGGCGGAAACAGAGAAGCCGGGCACCGCTTTCGGCAGACTGATACCCGCGACGGATTCGTGAAAAACTGCTTGCGCCCTTCCATTCAAAAGCCCGATGCTCCCGGTCGCGAGGCTTGTCGCGTTTAGCCCGGGGACGTAGCGTCCGGGATCAGAAACCGCGGCGGCAATCCCGATGTTCGCAGATGACTTGGTTGGAAGCTCGTCCAGCGTATCCGAGAGGCTGAAGTTCCCGGTGACGCGCACTTTGTTCGGACCGGAATTTACGGATAACTCCTGGATCTCTCCTTTTCCGTTCTGGATGACTAACGAAAGACCGGCAGCACCGAAGACGTAGTCTTGGTACCGTAGCGCACTTACGGTTGTGGAGATCGACCCGGAAAAACTGCTTGGACGATCAAGTTCGCCGCTCAGTCGAACTTCGATTTTCGGAATCGATCCGGAAATCGGGATCGACGATAGCTTCTGAAACTGCGCGAGGTCGAAGTCTATCACATTCAATGTTACCTCCACGAGAGGCTTGGCCGCGGGTTGCATGTAGGACCCATTCGCTGCGAGAGAAGACCCAAGCGCCTTGGCGTCCAAAGTCATGCGGTATTGACCCTGCTCCGAGCCGGATAAATCAATTTGAAGTTGACGCACGTCCAGAATGGGATCGAGCGCGAGGTCTGTCAGTGCAAGTTTGCTTTGGTTGTAGCTCAGGCCGCCGTGGAGTTGATTCCACGCGCCAACCGCCGGTACACGGAGACTTTCACAGGACAGACTTCCTTGAGCTCCCTGCTGAAATTGCAGTGCAAATTTATTTACCTCAAGATCACCGCCGTCGCCTCGAACGATCAGGTTAACATCTTGAATATCGATTTTTCTAGGTAGTACGACCGGTATCCGCAAACCGTTTGGATCCAATTGCGGAGGCGGCAGAGGTTGGGAGGACGGTCGGACGAGCACGTCGATATTTCTCAATTCGACAAGCTCGATAGCATTCAGGAAATCTTTTTTTAGCAGGCTGAACAAATTGTATCGGACTGCGATCCACTTGGCGTCCAATCGCTCCAACGGGAGTACTCTGTTCTCGGGAAGTGGCTGCAGATGCAGATCTTCAATGTAAAGACTCGAAAAAATGGAGCCATGAATTTTGAACTGCAATGAGATTGCCTGGGATTTCGCAATTTGCTGTGCCGCCAGCTGTGCAACCCCAAAGAAGATCTGTTGATAAAACACGACGATCAGCACAAAAAGGACAAGCAGTCCGCTGAACACGTATTTCAGCCAATGGAGTCGGGTAGTTTTATCAGGCATGACGTAAAGCAAACTCAAAAATAAAAGGGTATTCCGAGATCGTCGAAAGCCTTTTTGTTCTCTCCGAGATACTTGACTCCGAGCTGGCCAAACCCGCCGGTTTGCTTGAACTGTTTAATGAAATCGTTTACTTGCTTGCGAAGGTCGTCGTTGCCTTTTCGAATCCCCATTGCCCATTCCTCCTGTTCAAAGGGCTGAAGGATTGCTCGTGTTGTCTGCTCGTATTTTTTCCAGTTTTGGAACACAGAAATCTGATCGTAAATAAAACAGTCTGCCTTTCCCTGCGCGACTTCGATGGCACATGCGCTCTCGTCGTTGAGTACCAGCATTTTTGCGCTCTTGAAGTGCTGAATCGCATAGATGTTGGCGGTGGTGCCCTTTTTCACAGCGACACTATGCCCAGGCTTGTCCACATCGTTGATTGACTGAATATCGCTCTTTTTGTTTGCGAGGATCGCCAGCCCCATCTTCAGATAAGGGTCGCTGAAATCGATCGATTTTTTGCGATCCTCACTCAGCGTCAACGACGAAATGATCACGTCGATTTTACCCGTCTTCAACGATGGGATCAGTCCGTCGAATGGAATGTTTTCAAAACGGATGGGCCGGTTCAGAAATTGCCCCATTGCCCGCGCCATATCCACACTCACGCCCGCCGGTTGGCCACTGGAGTCCAACATTTCGAATGGCGGAAACGACATATCCATTCCCACAACCAATTCTGTTTGTTCGGCTCGAAGAAAAGGGGTGAGGAATCCGTAAACGAGCAGCAACAAGAAGCGCAGTTTCACGAAACGGACTTCTATTCTTCAACTGTCCGGTTTTCAATCACGGAGGTGCGTTTGGGAACAATTATTGGCGTCATTCACCTCGATCCGGTGACGTTCGATCGGAATGGCGCCCGTAAACACCCATAATGTTAGCGCGATACAGGTCTGTCACCTTTACAACTGCCGTCCCCCAGCCTAATCAAGACAGATGCTGGAGGTCAGGGATCTATCGATCAGTTTCCGGTCAGACGACGGGAATATCCCCGCGGTACGGTCAGCTAGCTTCCGGGTGGATCAAGGGGAGACCCTTGCAATCGTCGGAGAAAGCGGAAGCGGGAAAAGTGTAACCGCGATGGCCCTGACCAAACTCCTGCCAGAGCCTCCTGCGCTTTACGAAACCGGGGAGATTCTGCTCGACGGTCAGTCGATCTTGAGCATGAACGAAAAAATGCTGCGCAGGGTGCGAGGCAATCAGATTGCTTACATCTTCCAGGAGCCGGCAACGAGTTTGAATCCGGTTTTCCCCATTTATGAGCAGATTGCGGAAACGATCCGCTTGCATCGGCCGGATGTCCGCGAAGTGCGGAGTGAGGTGATCTATTGGCTCGATCAGGTTGGGATTGTCGATTCGGTCCGCAGATTAAAAGACTATCCATTTCAGTTGAGCGGCGGAATGCAGCAACGCGTCATGATCGCCATGGCCCTCTGCTGCCGGCCTGCAATCCTGGTTGCCGACGAGCCCACCACGGCCCTTGACGTTACAATCCAGCGGCAGATTCTCGATCTTTTCCAAGCGCTTAAGATCAAATACCGGATGTCGATTATCCTGATCACGCACAATTTCGGCATCATTCGCGGATTGGCGGACAAAGTTGCGGTGATGTTTCGCGGCCGCGTGGTTGAATTTGGGAGCACGGAAGCGATCCTGCATCAGCCACAACACCCCTATACGCGTGCCCTGATCGAATGCATTCCGAGGTTAGGTCTCAAGCTTGATCGCCTGAAGACGATCGACTATTCAAGTCTTGGCTAAGTAATATTTTCCGACGGCGACATACTTCGCCGCAAGCTCCTCGATGCCTTTCAGCTCGCCGGCGGTCAACGGTCGGGCAACTTTGGCCGGAGTACCCAGAACCAGGGATCCGGGCGGAATTCTCGTCCCTTTCGTCAGCAGCGCGCCTGCCCCAATAATTGAACCGGCGCCCACCTCCGCTCCATCCATGACGATTGCGTTCATCCCGATCAGAACGCGATCTTGGATCGCACAGGCGTGAAGAATTGCCCGGTGCCCGCAGCTGACTTGATTTCCAATCGAGAGCCCGTAGCGATCCGCGACATGAAGAATCGATCCATCCTGGATATTCGTTTCTGAACCGATCTGGATTTCATTGATATCTGCGCGAATAACGCTTTGAAACCAAACGCTGGAGCCCGAACCGATCGAGACTTTACCCAGGACGGTCGCGGTCGGGGCGACGAAAACATCGCTGGCAATCACGGGATTTGCGTTCAGGAACCGATCGAGTCGTTGGAAAACTTGATCAAAATCCATAAAACGAGATTAATGCGTTGACAAAATGGAGCGAATGTTGTGAAAACGACAAAATTAGCAGCGTTCGCGCGCGACCCCGGCTTGGATATCTAGGTTCCGAAGCTCTCGATCCCACCGCAAACGCATCGTTTATCATGAACAAAGTAGCGTTAGTTGAAGCGGTCCAAAAGCAACTCGGTGGCGAAACGAGCAAGGCGGAATCGGAAAGGGCTGTCAAAGCGATCATCAATGCCATCAAGGTCGGCGTGAAGAAGGATAAGATCGTCCAATTGGTCGGATTTGGAACTTTTAAAGTGGTGGACAGAAAAGCCCGAAGAGGTGTCAATCCGAAAACAAAACAGCCGATCCGCATTCCAAAATCAAAGACTGTAAAGTTTGTCCCAGGCAAGGACTTCAAGAGCAAAGTCTAGGCTTTGGAGGGCACCAGGGTAAATTGTTTCCCCCCCGCGCCCGAGAAAACCCGTTTGGCTGGGCAGCCGAACGGGTTTTCCCACTGGAAATGGGAATAATCCGGTGTGGCATTGACTCCAGAATCAGATGATGGTTAACCGCAGCGCATCTTTTAGTATGAAGAAACTAATAATTCTGACCTCCCTATCGGCACTTTTGATCGTTCAATCCGCATTCGCGGCTGAGACTTACGTTTTCGACAAAGTTCATTCTTCCATCGGGTTCCAAATCCGGCACCTGTTCTCGAATGTTCCCGGCAAATTCGACGATTTCACCGGCACGATTCAGTTTGACGAAGCCAATCCGGAACAGTCTTCCGTTGAGGTGAACATCAAAACCGCGAGCATTGACACCGGCGTCAAAATGCGCGACGACGACCTGAGATCGCCCAATTTCTTCGATGCCGAGAAATATCCGGAGACCGCTTTCAAAAGCAAATCTGTCAAGGCAACCGGGAACAACACCTTTGACGTGACCGGCGACTTGACCATGCATGGTGTCACGAAGGAAGTCGTTTTGAAAGTTGAGCTGATTGGCAAAGGGGCTGGCATGAAGCCGGGATCGATTGTCAGCGGGTGGGATGCGACAACTGCTCTCAAGCGGAGCGAGTTCGCTCTGGCTTGGAACAAAGTCATCGAGGGAACACAAGTCGTTGGAGATGACGTCAAGATCGAGTTGCACATCGAGGCAGACAAAAAATAGCGGCGCATTTTGATGGTCTGCGACGCAAGAAACGGTGAGACGGATTTCTAACCGCCGATTTCACAGACGAGTTTCGGCGGATCACGAGCCGGGACCGATGCACCCGTTCGACGCGCGCCGCCGCCTGTAACAAAAATCTGTGAAAACCTGTGCAATCTGTGGTTAAAAATTCGGTGGGGAGAGCCTGTGGCTGACGCAATTCTCGATGCCCGTGAGATGAAGGAGGTCGAGAGGGCCGCCTTTGACGACGGGATTGATGCCGAAGCTTTGATGGATCAAGCGGGCGAAGGGATCGCAAACGCTATCCTTCAGGAAGAACCCCGCCCTGGCATCAGTGTTGCCTATCTGGGAAAAGGGAACAACGCCGGCGACGCCATTGTTGCCGGATCTCTGTTGGCAAAGGCAGGATGGGAGATCTGGATCCGTCCACTGGTTTCCGAGAGCGAACTGCAAGCGCTTCCCAAGAGGAAACTGCAGCAGTTGGATGCTTACCGAGTCCCCGGCCCGCTCACCGATCTGCCCAAGAACAAACCAAGAGTGATTCTCGACGGCCTGCTGGGACTCGGCTCGAGGTCGGGACTCAACGCTCCCCTCAGAACTCTCACAAGGGAAATAAATGCGCTACGGCTGAAATCCAACGCGACTGTCTATGCAGTCGATCTTCCGACTGGTCTTGGAGAGGAAGATATCGATCCGGACGCTGTGGTAGCGGATTTCACGCTGACAATTGGCTTCGCGAAAACTCCGCTCTTCCGGGACAACGCAACAAACTTCGTAGGCCGTATCCAGGTGATTGACCTACCGGAATTGACCGACCGCGGCCCAAATGATCCGGACCGAGCCCTCCTCTCGTGTGCCGTAAATCTTCGGGAATTCGTTCCGCGCCGCTTGTTCGACTCCCATAAGGGCAATTTTGGCCGGGTCGGGATCGTGGCAGGTTCGCGCGGTCTCGTTGGGGCGTCGGTTTTGTGTTCCGAAGCTGCGGCTCGTGCAGGCGCGGGACTGATTTCATTGTATGTCCCGGAGGAAATCTATAATCTCGCAGTGAGCAAGGTAACGCCGGAGATAATGGTAAAACCGACCAAGGACATTCGGTCGGTGCTCGATGAACGGCTGGATGCTCTCGGCGTAGGTCCCGGTCTTGACTCGATCGGACAGCAGGAAATACTGGAAGTTGTCACCCGATTTGCTGGACCGATGGTGGTCGATGCAGATGCGCTGAATGCCGTGTCGACTGCGGTCGGCAAGCTGCGCCAATGTGCCGGACCGCGTCTCCTGACGCCGCATCCGGGTGAAATGTCGCGTCTCTGGGCCACGTCCGGAAAAAGCCGGATCGAGATCGTGAAAGAATTCACCATCGAGTTTCCTGCCGCGCTGCTCCTGAAAGGGTCGCGGACGATCGTTGGTCAATCTGGTAAGCCGATGGCCTACAACTCGACCGGTACCTCGGGCCTGGCGACTGGTGGATCCGGCGACGTGCTGACCGGTGTTTGTGCCGCTCTCCTCGGGCGGAACATTCCCGCCTACGATGCCGGACGACTCGGTGCCTGGCTTTGCGGGAGAGCCGCTGAACTTGCGGTCGATCGTTCATCCGAGGAGTCCATGCTGCCTTCGGACCTTTTCTCGTACCTCGGATCAGCTTTTCGCGAGCTGCGCAACTCTTGATTAGTTCAAATATTTCTCCAAGCGCTCTCTAAGTTCGGCTCTCGCCCGGAAAAGGATGCTCTTTACGGCCGGTACGCTTGTTCTCATCACTTTCGCGATCTCCTCGTAAGGCATTTCCTCATATCGGCGCAGGATGATTGCCATTCGTTGAGATTCCGGAAGCTGGTTGATCGCCTCCTGGATTGCGCGCTGGAGTTCGCCTTCCAGCAAAACACGGTCCGGCTCTCTTTCGGCGCGCTCAACCGGTTCAGCGAGGTCTTCGGGTTGATCCGCAAAGTGACGCTTTCGTCTGAGCTCGTTGAAAACCAGATTGCGGGTGATGCGAAACAGCCAGGTCGTGAACTTCGCCGTTGGTTGATAACGCGGCGCGGATTTCCAGACGCGAATGAAAACCTGCTGAGCCAGATCCTCCGATTCGGCATCCGATCCGAGCATCTTGCTAATCGTTCCAATCACACGCG